>Ga0210386_10001743_pt1 | contig 19100 bp, 18 predicted proteins | sample IncBWH32OmetaG_FD_160091 | JGI IMG/M metagenome (GOLD analysis project Ga0210386, IMG submission 160091) | Forest soil microbial communities from Barre Woods Harvard Forest LTER site, Petersham, Massachusetts, United States - Inc-BW-H-32-O ... | reverse complement strand
TGGGGCCGCCGAGCACCGGGCGATGATCACCGAGGAGTACCGTGCAGCTCACCTTTGATCCCGATGTCGAGGCATTCCGCGCGGAATTCGTCGCCTTCCTCGACGAGCACATGCCGGCTGCCGCCGCTGAGGCGTTGGAGCGGCCGAAGTCGGTGTCGCACATGCCGGCCTGGGCACGCCGATGGCAGCGGCTGCTGTTCGACAACGGCTGGCTGCTGCCTACTCAGCCGCCGGAGTTCGGCGGTCGCAACGCAACCGTCTTGCAGCAGTACGTCTATTTGGCGGAGCTGTGCCAGCGCCGGATCTACCACAGTTTCAACCCGCAGGGCGTGAATATTATTGCGGCATCCCTGATTTCGTTCGGGTCTGACGAGCAGAAACAGCGTTGGGCAGTGCCGATCCTGCGCGCCGAAATCACCGCGTCGTTGGGGATGAGTGAACCCAGCGCCGGGTCGGATCTGGCGTCGCTACGCACAAAAGCGGCCCGTGACGGTGATGATTTTGTCGTGAATGGCCAGAAGGTATGGACGTCGGGCGCCCATGATGCGGACGTGTTGCTGACCTTTGTGCGCACCGATCCAGATGCCCCCAAGCACAAGGGGATCAGCGTGTTGCTGATCCCCACCGATACTCCAGGCGTGGTGCGCCGGCCATTTCCTTCCATCTGCGGGCAGGATGATCTGGACTTCAACGAGGTGTTCTTCACCGACGTGCGAGTGCCGGCCGAAAATCTGGTCGGCCCGCTCAACCAGGGCTGGCGGGTGGCCAACGGATCGCTGGGGCACGAACGCACGATGATGTGGCTGGGGTTCGCCGATCGGCTGGACAATGTCCTCGCCGATTTCCATCCCACCAACGCACTCGAACGTGACCAGTACGCCACCACGCTGATGGACTTTTCTGCACTACGCCTGCTCGGGTCGGTGGCCCTGGCCCGCGCCGCTCGTGGGGAGGAGGATGTCCCTGCGCTGTCGGTGCTCAAGTTGCTCGGTTCAGAAGCCGAGCGGCAAGCGTGTGAAAACGCTTTAACAGCAGCCGGATCCGATGGCCTGGCGCACCCCGCACTGACGGGTGCCTACGCGCCGATGAACCTCGACCACTACTTCGGCAGCTGGTTCGAGCGATACGCCCGCAGCTTCTCGGGCACGATCGCCGGCGGTACCTCCGAGATCCAGCGCAACATCATTGCCCAACGGGTGCTCGGATTGCCCACCCGCTGACCGGCGATAGCGTTGCGAAGGTGCGGCTGGCTTCACGCTCGGCGGGTAGTCAGTCGATGACCGCGGCTTCCTTGCGTTCGGTGATGGGCCTGGCCAGCTCCTGCCCGTCGCAGATACGTTGCAGCTTCTGCAGCGTCTCGTCGAGACCGGCGCCAAGGCGGGGGCCGGGGGTGAAGGTGGCCGGCAGGTGTCGCATGCCCTGGATGACGCCGATGGTCTCGTAGTGGACGGTGCCCTCGGGGTCGCAGTTGTAGTCCGGCATCCGGTCAAGCACCGCGGTGAGCATGGATTTGAACACGGTGCGGGCCACGTTCGAGCCGATGCAGCGATGCACGCCGAGGCCGAAGCTGAAGTGGCGGTTGCCTTTACGATCCATGATGATTTTGTTGGGCTCGGTGAACACTGACGGATCGCGATTGGCCATCGCCCAGGAAATCCACAACCGCTCGCCCTCTTTGAACTGTGTTCCTTCGATCTCGACGTCGTCGGAGAAGGTCCGTCCGTCGCCGGGGGCCGGGGTGAAGTACCGCAGGAATTCCTCGGTGGCTGAGTCAAGCAGGGTGTCCCGCTCGCGGCTGAGCCGCTCGCGCTGATCGGGGTGCTGGGAGAGCCATTCCATCGAGTGGGCGGTCAACGCCGTGGTGGTGTCGAATCCGCCGCCGATGACCAGTCCGAGGTTGCCCATGATTTCCAGGTCGGGAGCGGGCTCCCCGTCGATCCGCAGCTGGATGAGCGCGTTCACGATTCCCGGCCGCGGGTTCTCCCGGATCTCGATCATGTTGTTCAGCAGATCCAAGCCCATCTGCCGATGCATGGCGACAATGCGGTCGATGTCCGGGGAGTGCTCCGGGGTGTAGACCGAGGCATGGACCGGCTCGCTGTAGATCGCCCAATTCTTCAGTGGGATACCCAGCATCGCCAGCGTCAGCACCGCCGGCACGATGTTGGCAAGATCGTCGACGAAGTCGATGCGGCCTTCCTCGATCTTCTCGTCGAGGCACGCGCGGGTCACGTCGTCGATGAAAGGCGCCCAGCGCTTGACCGCGGCCGGCGACAGGTACGGGTTGAGCTCGTTGCGATAGATGCGGTGCTCAGGATCGTCCATCTCCAGGATGCCGCCTCGCACACCGCTTGCGCGTTTGGCTTTCGGGATCGAAATACCTTGGTAGCCACGACGTTCACCGTTGATGTCGTGATCGTTGGACACGGCCGGGCAGCGGGCGAGCTCGAACACCGCCTGGCTGCCGCCGGCGACCCAATGGCCCTGGTAGGTGTCGGTCCAAGCCACCGGGCACTTGGCGTGGATGTCCTCGGTGATTTGCTCGAATTGGGTTCGATATTCGGGAGTGTGCCGGTCGAAGTGATACCGGTTCTTCTTCCGATCGCTGTCGCTCACGATGTCGTCGACGCTCACGATGTGGACTCGGTAATCGTGATCGCTTGTTCCGGGCAGGACTGTGCGGCTTCCCGGACGACGTCTTCCTGGTCAGGTGGAACGTCTTCCGAGACTGCCGACGAATGACCTTCGATGTCGTCAAGCACAAACGAATCCGGCGCGATCATCGCGCACAGCGTGTGCCCTTGGCAGCGATCCGAATCAACGTGAACTTTCACAACTTTCCCTGTCCCAACAGATTGTCCTCTCAGGTGTTTCGGCCGCCGTTGACGCCGAGGATTTGCCCGGTGATGTAGCCGGCTTCCTCGGAGACCAGGAAGGCGCAGGCCGCGGCGATGTCCTCCGGCTTACCCATCCGGCGCACTGGCGTCGCGGCGATCGTCTTTTCGATGTCGCCGAGGTGGCCGTTTTCCTCGGCGCTCCGCAGCATCGGGGTGTCGATGAAACCCGGCGGCACCGCGTTGACCGTGATGCCGCTGGGCCCGTACTCCAGCGCCAGCGATTTGGTGAGCCCGTTGACCGCGGATTTGGCCGCCACGTAGTGAGCCATGTACGGAGCGCCGGAGTGGGTGCTCGACGAGGAGATGTTGACGATGCGACCCCACCCGGCTTCCAGCATGTCGGGCAGCACGGCTTGGATCATGTGGAAGACCCCGTTGAGGTTGACGTCGATCAGCCGCTGCCATTCCTCGAACGCGATGTGGTTGAACCGTTTGAACCCGTCCAGTCCGGCGGCGTTGACCAGAACGGTGATCGGGCCCAGTTGCTCGCGGACCGCCGCGAGCGCAGCGTCCACTTGCGAACGGTCGGTGACGTCGGCGGTGAAGGCGAGTTGCGTCTCGGACGGCTTGAGGTCGACGGTCGCGACTCGGTAGCCGTCCCTACGGAGCCGCTCAGCGACAGCCAGGCCGATTCCGGAACCGCCTCCGGTGACGACGGCCGTTGTCACCCGGTGACCCCGTCAAAGACCGTCTCAGGCACAAAGAACCTCCCTTCCAATTATGAGAACCTTACTCTCACGTTACACAGGCTCGCAAGGCGGCCGAGAAACCCCGTTCTTCCTGCAAAGACACTGTGAATTCGGGGCGGCCTAACCGTCTCCGAGTATGGCAGTCTCGTTTCTTGCGTTTCGTTGAATTCTCGTTCCCGGAATGTAAGATTCGCCCGGGATGAGAATGAAATTATCCACATGTCGAGGAGCCGTTGCGGTGTCTGTTCAGGGAGTCGCCTGATGAGACCGCTGGAAGGCATCCGCGTCCTCGAGGTCGCCATGTACGGGTTCGTCCCGTCGGCGGGTGCGGTGCTGGCCGAATGGGGCGCAGACGTCATCAAGGTCGAGCACGCGGTGACCGGTGACCCGCAGCGCGGCCTGCGGCAGACCGGCTTGTTGCGCGTCGAGGGCGACCCCAATCCGAACATCGAGCACGCCAACCGGTGCAAGCGCAGCCTCGGCCTGGATATGTCGGTGCCCGAAGGCAAGGAAGTGCTCTACGAGCTTGCGCGCCGCTCGGACGTCTTCTTGACCAGCTTCCTGCCGGGACACCGGAAGAAGTTCGGCATCGACGTCGACGACATCCGTGCGGTCAACCCCAAGATCATTTACGCCCGAGGCAGCGCCTTGGGCCCGCGGGGAGCGGAGTCGGAAAAAGGCGGGTACGACATGACCGCCTTCTGGTGTCGGGCCGGAACCGCCGCCACCATCACCCCGGCCGGGATGGAGGGCATGATCGCGCCGCCCGGACCCGCCTACGGCGACACCATCTCCGGCACGAACCTCGCCGGCGGCATCGCGGCGGCGTTGCTCAAACGCGAGCGCACCGATGAGCCGTCGGTAGTGGATGTCTCATTGCTGGGCAGCGGTCTGTGGTCGATGGGCCACACCGTGGCGTTGACGGTGCATCTCGGCCAGCGCATGGAGGCGTTCCCGCCCGGCGTGCACGGCTCGCCGATCAACCCACTGGTGGGGCTCTATGCGACATCCGACGGTCGCTACATCTCCTTTGTGATGATGCAAGCCAGCAAGTTCTGGGCCGACGTGTGCCGTCACATCGACCAACCGGAACTGGCAGACGACCCGCGGTTCGACACCGATGAAAACATCGCCGCCAACACCGCGGAGGCCGTGCGGATCCTCACCAAAGCGATCGCCGCACGCAGTCTCGCCGAATGGAGTGAACGCTTCGCGACGCTCGCCGGACCGTGGGCACCCGTTCAGGACACCTTGCAGGCAGCCGACGACGCTCAGATCCGGGCAAACGAATACGTGGTGCAGGCAGGCGAACTCGAGTTGGTCGCCAACCCTGTGCAATTCGATGTGGCCGCGCCCGAGTCGGGGCCGGCTCCCGGGTTCGCCGAGCAGACCGACGACATCTTGATGGAGCTCGGATTGGACTGGGACCGCATCATCGAGCTCAAAACTATCGGTGCCGTCACTTAATTCGGAGGTCCCTCGGTTGTCAATTCCCACTCCCGCCGCACGCGGCATGAGTCATAATCGCCGGACGCTTCAGAAAGTGGGGTTTGTTCGGCCCGCGTTGTTGGGTGCGCCAACTCACGCGAGTGCAAGGGAGGGACTGGCGTGAGGATGGTAGGCACCCATGGCGACTAAAGGGGCGGAGCGCTGGTCCACCGGGATCAGCCTGCCGAACGGTCTCTCGGGGGCGATGCAGGGCGTCGGAGGGCTTTTCGCGATGGGGGCGGACGCGGTCAGGTTTGTGTTCCGCAGGCCGTTCCAGTGGCGAGAATTCTTGGATCAGTCCTGGTTCATCGCGCGCGTTGCATTACTTCCGACGTTCTTGGTCGCCATCCCCTTCACGGTTCTGATCAGCTTCATTCTCAACATCCTGCTGCGGGAATTGGGCGCTGCGGACCTCAGTGGTGCGGGTGCTGCGTTCGGCGCAGTCACTCAGGTCGGCCCGCTGGTGACGGTGTTGATTGTGGCCGGCGCCGGTGCGACGGCGATGTGTGCGGACCTTGGCTCGCGCACCATCCGCGAAGAGATCGACGCGATGGAGGTGCTGGGCATCAACCCCGTCCAGCGGCTGGTGACGCCCCGGATGCTCGCGGCTGGTCTGGTCGCGCTGTTGCTCAACAGCCTGGTCGTCATCATCGGGATCACCGGCGGCTATGTGTTCTCGGTGTTCGTGCAGGGCGTCAACCCGGGCGCGTTCGCCGCGGGGATCACGCTGCTGACCGGGGTGCCCGAGGTGATCATCTCGTGCGTCAAGGCAGCGCTGTTCGGCGTCATCGCCGGCTTGGTGGCGTGTTACCGCGGACTGACAGTCTCCGGTGGAGCCAAGGCGGTGGGCAACGCCGTCAACGAAACCGTGGTGTATGCGTTCATGGCGCTCTTCGTCGTCAACGTGGTCGTTACCGCGATCGGCATCCGATTCACGACGAAGTGATGGGACGCCTGCCGTGACGGTGATTAAGTCGTTGAGAGCCACCTACCCCCGGACTTTCGGGGTGCTCGGCCAGTGGCGCAGACCGGTCGCCACTCTGGGCTCGATCGGCGACCACACCGCGTTTTACGGGCAGGCGATCGCCGGCATACCCTTCGCGATCACCCGCTACGGGCGGGAGATCATCCGCCTTGTCGCCGAAATCAGCATGGGCGCAGGAACATTGGCGATGATCGGCGGAACCGTCGCGATCGTCGGCTTCCTGACACTGGCCGCCGGCGGCACGCTCGCCGTGCAGGGGTATAGCTCGCTGGGCAATATCGGCATCGAAGCGCTGACCGGATTCCTGGCGGCATTCATCAACGTCCGTATCGCGGCGCCGGTGGTCGCCGGGATCGGCTTGGCCGCCACCTTCGGTGCCGGCGTGACCGCACAATTGGGCGCCATGCGGATCAGCGAAGAAATCGATGCGTTGGAAGCCATGGCGATTCGGCCGATTTCCTACTTGGTCAGCACCAGGATCGTTGCGGGGATGCTCGCGATCACGCCGCTTTACAGCATTGCCGTCATTTTGTCGTTCCTCGCCAGCCAATTCACCACTGTTGTCCTGTTCGGCCAATCGGGTGGCCTCTATAACCACTACTTCAATACCTTCTTGAACCCCATCGACTTGTTGTGGTCGTTCTTACAGGCCGTCTTGATGGCGCTCGCCGTCCTCTTGCTACATACCTACTACGGGTATTTCGCATCAGGTGGACCGGAGGGTGTCGGGGTCGCAACGGGCAATGCAGTCCGCACTTCGCTCATCGTCGTGGTGTCGGTTACGCTGCTGATCTCGCTCGCCATTTACGGCTCCAACGGAAACTTCAACCTCTCGGGGTAGGGAACATATTCGATGCCTCACACTGGGATACGCGCACTGACGGGTCTGGCGACCGTAGTTGTGCTCGCCGCGATCGTCGGAGTCGCGGTGGGCTTGTTCCGGGGCAGCTTCACCGAAAGCGTGCCGGTTACCGTGCTCTCGCCGCGGGCGGGCTTGGTGATGAACGTGGACGCAAAGGTGAAGATGCGCGGCGTGCAAGTAGGCAAGGTCGATTCGATCGAGCCACGCGCGAACGGCCAAGCGGTTCTGCACTTGGCGATGTATCCCTCGGATATGCACCTGATCCCGGCCAATGTGCTCGTCGATATCACGGCGCCAACGGTTTTCGGCGCCAAGTTCGTCGAACTGGTACCGCCGGCGCAACCGTCTGCACGGTCCCTGCACGCCGGCCAGGTGCTCGACAGTCAACATGTCACCGTCGAGGTCAACACGGTGTTCAAGCATCTGACGGAGGTGCTGGGCACGCTCGACCCCGCGAAGCTCAACGAGACCCTGGGGGCTATCGGGCAGTCGCTCAGCGGCCGGGGACAAAAGATCGGTCAGGCGTTCAGCGACCTCGACTCGTTCCTGGTGAAGTTCCAGCCGACCCTTCCTGCGCTGAGCCACGACATCGCTGTCTCGGCAGAGGTATTCAACGCCTACGCCGACGCGGCACCAGACCTGGTGAAAACCGTCGCTAACTCGGCGAGGATCAGCCAGACGTTTGTCGACGAGCAACACAACCTCGACGAGCTGCTGATCAGCGCGATCGGTCTGGCCGACGTCGGCAATGACGTGCTGTCGGCAAACAGGAAGGGTTTGACGGATCTCGTCCACCTGCTGCGGCCGACCACCGATCTGACCAACGAGTACAACAAAGCGCTGTGGTGCGGTTTCGCGGGTCTCGCAGAGTTGGCGAAGAATCCGCCGTTGTCGGAACCGAGCATCAACATTATTGCGAGTATTACCTGGGGCGCCGAACGTTATCGGTATCCGACTAACTTGCCCAAGGTCGCGGCGACGGGCGGTCCACAGTGTTTGGACCTTCCGAAGCGTCCGTTCAACACCAATGCGAAGGTTGTCGTCACAGATATCGGTGCCAACCCAGTGCAGTACGGGAACCAGCAGTTGCTGCTCAACTTCGATGGCCTCAAACAGCTGTTGTATGGGCCGATTGACGGCCCGCCACGCAATCCTGCTCAGGTCGGACAACAGGGATGAGGGGCTCACTGCGCGCGACGCTGATCAAGTTCGGTGTCTTCGCCGTCGTGATGGCGGTGCTTACCGCATTTCTGTTCTTCATCTTCGGCCAGTACCGGACCGGTGCGACAGCCGGATATTCGGCGGTCTTCAACGATGCGTCACGACTGAAGACCGGAGATTCGGTGCGCGTCGCCGGCATCCGGGTGGGCACCGTCAACGGAATCTCACTGCAGCCGGACAAAAAGGTGGTGATCAAATTCGATGCCGACCGTAGCGTCGTGCTCACCGACGGCACCAAGGCGGCGGTTCGGTATCTCAACCTGGTTGGTGACCGTTATCTGGACCTCGTCGACGGCCCGGGCTCGACCAGGCGGCTAGCGGCCGGGGCCCAGATTCCGATCGACCGCACCGCGCCGGCGCTTGATCTCGACCTGCTGCTCGGCGGACTGAAACCCGTTGTTCAGGGCTTGAATGCGCACGATGTCAACGCGCTCTCGTCAGCGTTGTTGCAGGTATTCCAAGGCGAGGGCGGCACTTTGCAGTCGCTGTTCTCCAAAGCGACGTCGTTCTCGAATGCATTGGGCGACAACGACCAAACGATCCAGCAACTGATTCAAAACCTGAACACCGTCGTGGCCACCCTCGACAAGGACGGCGGCAACTTCTCTACCGCAATCGATCGGCTCCAGCGGCTGGTCACCGGATTGTCTGACGACCGAAACACCATCGCCCCCGCCATCGACGCGTTGAGTAAGGGAACCGCCTCGTTGGCCGATCTGCTGACCAACGCCAGGCCACCGCTGTCCGGAACCATCGAGCAGCTCAGTCGGCTGGCCCCGATACTCGATGACAACAAGGACCGCCTCGACGCCGCGATACAGAAGGCGCCAAAGAACTACCGCAAGCTGGTCCGACTCGGCGTATTCGGTGCCACCATCCCGTACTTCCTCTGCAATTTCACACTTCGTGGCACAGACCTGCAGGGCAAGACGGTGGTGGCCCCCTGGTTCAGGTCCGAAGCAAAGAGGTGTCAAGAACCCTGATGTTGAAATACGGCGGAACTGGGCTGATTAAGGCGGGCTTCATCGGCGCCGTCTTGATCGTGCTGATCATCCTGGTGGGTCTGTCGCCGGATCGGATTGTGGCGTTGGCGACGGCCGTCCGGTACCAGGCGTTGTTTTCCGAAGCCGGCGGCCTTGCCACGGGCAACGCTGTGACGGTGTCGGGAATCAAAGTCGGCACGGTGTCGGATGTGTCGTTGCGCAACGGCGATGCATTGGTCACGTTCACGATGAAGGGCAACGTTTCCCTCGGAACGGACACCTCCGCGCACATCCGCACCGGCTCACTGCTGGGCGAACGGGTGCTGACCTTGGAGTCGGCCGGCAGCGGAACGATGCATGCGTCGGATGTCATCCCGATATCCCGCACCTCCTCGCCGTACTCGCTGACCGACGCGGTCAGCGACTTCACGTCGTACGCCGGCGATACAAACACCGCGACCTTGAACCAGTCACTCGACACGCTGTCGGCAACGCTCAACCAGATCGCCCCCCAGTTGGGGCCTACCTTCGACGCGGTCACCCGGTTATCGCGAAGCCTGAACAGCCGCAACCAATCCCTGGGCGAGCTATTTAAGAGTGCCAGCGATGTCACCGGAATCCTCTCCGAACGCAGCCAACAGGTCAACAAGCTCATCCTCAACTCCGACGACCTGCTTCAGGTCTTGGTGACGCGCCGACAAGAGATCGTCTCGCTGTTGGCCAACACCTCGACGGTGGCCAAGCAGTTGTCCGCATTGGTGCACGACAACGAAAACAAGTTGGCGCCCACGCTGGAAAAGCTGAATTCGGTGACCGCCATGCTGGAAAAGAACCGCGACAACATCAACAAGGCACTGCCCGGCCTCGCGAAATTTGAGATCACGGTGGGCGAGGCGATCTCCAGCATGTACGCCTACTCAGCGTTCGCCCCGAACGCCGCTCTTCCGGAACTCTTCGGGCCGTTCATGGATTACCTCTGGGGATTCCGCACCTTCGACACCGGACGTGGTCCGGGATTCCCGTCAACCGTACCGCGGTCGTTGGTGCCGCAGCTGTATAACGGTATTCCACCCTGCCCTGGCTGTACGTTGGGCGGACGGATCGGAGGGGGGCAATGATCTCCCGGATGCCTCGGATCCCGCGTAACAGAATCACGACCATTGCGGCGGTCGTCCTGGCCGCGCTGATCGTCGCCGGCACCGGACTGATTGTGCGCGACGTGTTCTTCGGTCCGCGGACAATTACCGCGTACTTCACCACCGCCACCGCGATTTACCCGAGCGACGAGGTTCGAGTCTCTGGTGTGAAGGTCGGCACGATCAAGTCCATCGACCCGGCGGGCACGCAGGCCAAGATGGTCCTCAAGGTCGACCGCGGTGTGCCGATCCCGGCGGACGCGAAAGCGGTCATCGTCACCCAGAATTTGGTGGCCGCCCGCTACGTCCAACTGACTCCCGCCTACCGCGGTAGCGGCCCGGTCATGGCCGATGGGGCGGTGATCCCGGTGCAACGCACGGCCGTGCCTATCGAGTGGGACGAGGTCAAATCCCAATTGATGCGGTTGGCAACAGATTTGGGCCCCAATGCCAAGGTCTCGACGCCGTCGATCGCGCGGTTCGTCGACAGCGCCGCCAATGCACTACAGGGCAATGGCGACAAGTTGCGGCAAACACTCGCTCAACTGTCAGGGGTAGGGCGCATCCTCGCCAACGGCAGCGGCAACATCGTCGACATCATCAAGAATCTGCAGACCTTTGTCACCGCACTGCGCGACAGCAACGTCCAAATGGTGCAATTCAACGACCGGCTGGCCACCCTCACCAGCGTGGTGAATGACAGCAAATCCGAGCTGGACGCGGCGCTGACCGATCTGTCGAGCGCAGTAGGTGAGGTGCAGCGATTCATCGCCGAAACCCGCGACCAGACCAGCGAACAGGTTGCCCGATTGGGCGATGCCCTTCAGCCCATCGTCGATCAGCACATGGCTTTGGAGAACGTTTTGCATGGCGCGCCGAACGCGATCGGCAACTTCTTCAATGATTACAACGCCGACACCGGAACCATCGTGGGCGGGTTCGGGCTGATGAACGAGGCCAATCCTACGTGGGCCGGCATGCTTTTTCCGCTTCCCGTGCCCGGCTGCACGCAAATGCAGACCGTGGAGAGCGTTACCGCCGTCGAATCGGGCAAGTTGTGCGCGCTTTTCCTGGGCCCCGGTCTGCGGACGCTCAGTTACAACAACGTGCCGTTCCCCATCGACCCATTCATTCAGAAGTCGGTGGACCCGGCCAACGTTGTTTACAGCGAACCGCGCCTCGCGCCTGGCGGTGAAGGGCCTAAGCCGGGACCGCCCGAGATCCCGCCCGCGATATCGGCATACACCGGCCTGAATGGTGATTCGGTTGTGCCCGGCCCGGCACCGTCGGTGCCGCTACCCCGGATACCGGGCGCGGCGATGCCGCTGCCGCCACCGCCGTCGAGACCGGAGCCCCCGCCACCGCTGCTGCCGGCGGAAGGGACACAGCCATGATGGGACGGCTGCCGCTCCGCCGGGCACTTGCCATCGGTTCCTGCGTGGCGGTCACCGTCTCCGGGTGCGCCTTCCACGGTCTCAACTCGATACCGTTGCCCGGCGCGGTGGGGCGCGGAGCGGGCGCCGATATCTACCACGTCGAGCTCGCGAATGTCCTGACGATGGAGTCAAATTCGCCGGTGATGATGGACGACGTCGTGGTCGGCAGCGTGGGCCCGATGACGGTGAAAGACTGGCACGCCGACGTCCAGATCTCGGTGAAGCGCAATGTCGTCATCCCGGCTAACGTGGTGGCCAGTGTCGGCCAGACCAGTCTGCTGGGATCCATGCATGTGGAGCTCAACCCGCCGCTTGGTCAACCCGCTACCGGACGGCTGCGCCCGGGCGCCACCATCCCGCTGAGTCGATCGTCGACCTATCCCTCGACCGAGCAAACCCTGTCGTCGCTGTCGCTGGTCGTCAATGGCGGCGGCCTGGGCCAGATCGGGGAGATCATCCACAATTTCAGCGCCGCCCTGTCCGGGCGCGAGGGCGCTGTTCGCGATCTGCTCAACCGGCTCGACACCTTTGTGGGGACACTCGACCAGCAGCGGGACAACATCGTCACGTCGATCCAGGCGCTGAACCGGCTTGCCGAGACGTTCGCGGGACAGCGCGACGTTCTCACCGAGGCGCTGCGCAAGGTACCGCCCGCGCTCGAGGTGTTCATCAAGGAGCGGCCGCGCTTGACGTCGGCTTTGGATCACCTGCGCGTGTTCAGCAACACCGCCACCGGGCTGATCAACAACACTCAGGCCGACTTGGTCAAGAATCTGAAAAACCTGGAGCCGACCATCCGCGCGCTCGCCGACGTCGGACCGGGGCTTGGCTTCGCGCTCGCGGCGTCGACGGTCTTCCCGTTCACCCAGAACTTCGTCGATCGAGCCGTTCGAGGTGACTACTTCAACATACAGTTTCAGTTCGACTTTACTATTCCCAAACTCAAGAACAGCCTGCTGCTTGGGACGCACTGGGGACAACTGGGGGAACAGCAGATACCCGCGCCCGGGGAACCGTATTACCTGAATTACACCTATGATCCATTGCGCGCCGGCGCCGCCCAGGCGCCCGGTCCCGTGGCACCGCCGCCGCCCGGCCCGCCGCAGCCGCCTGGCGTGCCGCCGGCTGGTCCCCAAGCTCCGCCGCCGGGGCCTGCGCAGCCGAATCTCCAATTCAGCGCTCCGCTACCGGGACCCGCAGCGCCGCCCTCGGGGTTTGGTCCGTTACCGGGGCCCGCGGCTGCGCCGCCAGGCCCACCGCCGGTCGGGCCGAACCCTGGCCCGCCACCGGGATTTCCGCCGGTAGGAGGTAGTGGATAGATGTTGACGCGCTTCGTGCGGATTCAGTTGGCGGTTTTCGGGATCATCGGGATCATCGGGATCATCGCGATGGTCCTCTTCTACATCCAGCTGCCCACTCTGCTGGGCATCGGTCGGATGACAGTCACCCTCGATCTGCCGGCCACCGGTGGCCTGTACCGGTTCTCCAATGTGACCTACCGCGGAGTGCAGGTCGGCAAGGTCACGGCGGTGGCGCTCACCGCGAACGGCGCCAAAGCAACGCTGTCGCTTGGCACCTCACCCAAGATCCCGGCGAACCTGCACGCCGACGTGCTGAGCGTCTCCGCGGTGGGCGAGCAGTATGTGGACTTGCGGCCACGAACCGATTCGGCGCCGTATCTACACAACGGTTCGGTTATTGCCATGCGTGACACCACGATTCCGCAAGCGGTCGGACCGATGCTCGATCAGCTGAACGCCTTGATCAAGAGCCTGCCCAAAAACAAGATCGGCCAATTGCTCGACGAGTCGTTCCAAGCCTTCAACGGAGCCGGATACGATCTGGGATCGTTGTCCGACGCGACGTCGCGAATCTCTACCGACGCCAACAGCGTTGTCGAGCGCACCCGAACCCTCACTGAAGACAGTGGGCCGCTGCTGGATTCGCAGGCCAAGACCGCCGACTCCGTTCGCACCTGGGCGCGAAGCCTGGCCGGCATCTCCGACGTGGTGGCGACCGACGATTCCCGGGTTCGCACATTGCTGCGAAACGGTCCCGGCGCTGCGGACGAGGCATCGCGGCTCTTCGAGCAAATCAAACCGACGCTGCCGGTGTTGCTCGCCAACCTGACCACCCTCGGGCAGATCGGCGTCACCTACCATCCCTCGCTGGAACAGCTGTTCGTGTTGCTGCCACCGGCCGTTGCCATAACGCAAACGGCAGGGCCGTTCAACCATCCCGAGGGTTGGGCCAAGGGCGACTTCGCATTGACGGTCGACGACCCGCCCATTTGCACGGTCGGCTTCTTGCCGCCCAACATGTGGCGATCCCCGTCTGATACCAGCGACATCGACACGCCGGACGGCTTGTACTGCAAACTGCCGCAGGATTCACCGCTTTCGGTCCGCGGCGCCCGCAACTATCCCTGCATGGGGCACCCCGGAAAGCGCGCGCCCACCGTCGAGATCTGCAACAGCGACAAGCCGTTCATACCGCTGGCGATGCGCCAGCATGTCCTCGGTCCTTACCCCCTGGATCCAAATCTGCTCGCTCAGGGCATACCGCCCGACGACCGGGTCACCGTCGACAAGAGAATCTTCGGACCCGTTGAGGGAACACCGCTGCCACTAGGGGCGATCCCGCGCGGAACGCCCCCCGGCCCACGGGGAGCAACTCCACCACCGGGCACGAAGGGCGCCGCAGCACCACCCGCGCCGTCGTCTGCCAACATGTCGACGCAGGCGGCGGACTTCCCGCCCATAGCGCCACTCGACGTTCCTGCGCAGGGCGAGCTTCCCCCACCACCACCTGCCGTGCCCCCGCCGCCGGCAGCGGGTCCGTCGCCGGCCGACACCGTCAACGGTGCGCCGCCGCAGGCGCATCCAAGCTCGTTCGGGGATAAGGCATCTCGGCCAGGGCCGTCGATCGCGGTTGTCCCTTACGACCCGCGTACCGGTCGTTATGTGGCTCCGGACGGGAAGTTGTACCAGCAATCGGATCTGGCAACCGCGACTACGCCCAAGAAGTGGCAGGACCTGTTGCCGACTTAATACTCCTGGCGGCTAATCAGCCGATCTTGTCCAGTCGCAGCGGCAGTTCGATGCCAAGCCACTGGTTTTGGCCGCAGGCGCCGCTCGGGCCGATCGTCTTGTCCTTCCCAGCCATCACCGGCGACCCGAGTTGGTATTCACCACTACCTTGGGGATCAACGGGGTAGAAGTAGAAGGTCTGCTGCCCGGTGAACGCGGTGCCGTCTTGGCACCGCTCCCAATTCGGCACATCACGTCTGACGTACCACATGAGCCCGTCGCCCATGGAGATCGGCGCGCTCCAGCCCTGGTCGCTCTTCATCGTGCCGCTGCACGTCTGAAAATTGGAGCACGACGAGCTGATGGTCCAGGTGCTGATGACGGTTGGCTCGTAGTTGTACTGATCATTGATTTTGGCCCAGTTGCCATTTGACGTTACGCGGTATGTCCCGTTGACCGCGACATCATCCTTCGTTGTTGCTCGCGCCGCAGATGCCGGACCCAAAATGCTGAATACGTTGGCGGCCAACAGTATCGCGGTGGTGATCGTTCCAGCTGAACGCATCCTCTACTCCTCGACGGGCATTTCGCGACGATGCCCACGCGACCTTATCGACACCGGTAGCGGCGTTCTCGTGCGATGAGAATAGCACCGGCGCTATCGGCGCGGTAAGGGTTCATCCGAACGGATCCAACTTGGAGATCAGCCAGGAACCACTGACCTTTGTGAGCGTTATTCGCACGCTGCTCGGCGTCTTCAGGGGTTCTCGTTTGTCCTTGCTCATAGTGGTCTCGTTGAGGAACACCAGCACCACTGCCGAGTGCGTGTGCAGTTCTGATACGGCCGCCCGAATCACCGTAGCCGTCTGCGTGAGGTGCTTCTCTTTCACCGTTGGCATGACGACGTCTTTAGTGAATTTGTCGTAGTAGGCGAGAAACTCCCCGGTGAGATGGGACCTTGCCCTGGCGAAGTCGCGATCAATGCTTTCGCTCGAGTAGGAAAGCGTCGCGACGGCACCGTCTGAGGCCGCTTGGATGGCCCGCCGGGCGGCGGCGTCATCGATCTGCCGATCTGGGCGGTATTGCAGGACGAACAAGCATGCGGCCAGTCCCACTGCGGCGATCACCGAAGTCGTCAAGAGAACTGAACGCCAGTGCACCAGAAGGTTGGAGACGAACCGGTCGATCACGCCCGTGGTCTCGGCGGGCGACGCACCGACGGAAGGAGTTTCGGTGCCGGCGTCATCCGAGTCCGCATCCTCTTGGGCGGTCTCCGCATCCTCGAATGGCGACTCTGACTCGGAATTCATTGGACGAATTCAAGTTTCGACATCTTAAGCCGATCCCCATCCCGATCGAGATTGACACCGAGTCGCCAGAAGACCGATGGCCGTACCGACTTGTCAGGGTTGATGGTGTCTGATTTCGTGACTACCAGGACGACTGCCGAATTGTCGGTCATCGACTCGACCGCGACGTCTTGCACGGTGGCCTTGGTGGTGACCTGCGCATCCTGGGCGTTTTTGGCCATATAGCTTGACGTCGCTTCCATCTGGCTCTTGAGCGCTCCGGTCGTGTCGTCGATGGCGTGCTGGATGCTCTCCGCGGCGTGCGCCGGGTCGATCGACATCAGCGTTGCGACTTCCTCCCGAGCAGCCGCGGCAAACTCCTCCGCGTGCTGTCGCCGCTGCACGAGTGTGCGGTGCTGCCAGACGATGTAACCGCTCGCCGCCAGGGAGACGCAGAGCAGCACGATCTCGGAGCCGACGCCCACCGCTTTCCAGGTAGGAAGACGGAGCCGCCCCGGCCACCGACGCCTCGATCGCCAGCGAGCCGGCTTGGCCACGTCGGCCTCCGCGTCTTCGGTCGCGTCGGACTGTTCGCTTGAATCGGCCTCGGCCTCCCGGCGCAATTCGGCCGCGCGTGCTCGTGCGGCCTCGGCGCGCTCCTCGGCACGAGCGAGCTCCGCTTCGGCTTCCGCGAGCGAATCTGGAGCCTCGGTGGTGGACGGGTCGGCGTCGGAGTCCGTCACTGGTCCTGGGCAATCGCCGGCGCAGGCGCACCCCGACTCAGGGCTGGTTCCGGGCTACACACGGAGAATCACGTTATCACCCCAAAGTCGCTGGCCGGACGGGTGTGGGGACGCGCAATATCCAGGGTCCTGCCACTTGTAGGTGATCTTCTCCGAAGAAGAGAATTTTCTTATCGCCCATGCAAAAATATTGCCGTGCGTTTCATCGTGGCGATAGTGGCTGCGCTGATCGGAGTCGGCGCGTTGATGCCGCCGACGGCTGCCGCGGAGCCGACGGTCTGCGACTACCCGGCGTGTACCCCGGGCATCGCGCCGAACATGGTCCTGGGTGCGCCGTGCGACAACACCACCTACTACGCGTTCGGGGTATCCGGCGGTTATGTGCCCGCCACCCAACCTGGACGGCTGATGTTCTGCGGCTCGCCCAGGCGATACCAGCCGAGATGGTTCCGCTCACCACCGATGGCGGGCATCAAAGAAGAGAACACCGACTGCCACATGTATACGAACTACGTCGCGCAGGCGCCCGATGGACTATTCCTGATCTGCATAGCGCAGGAGGGCAAAACTTTCTGGACCCGCGCCGACACGTAAAGTCATTGCGTGACAAACGCATTGCGCGGGATTGTCAACGGTAAGTCCACCGAACTCAGCAATCCAGGCTCTGCGGCAACGACATAAGCCACGGCGTTGAGAACTTGCATTGCCGTGGCGACCATCGCGCCCGCGCCCGACGTCATTCCCGCGACTCCGGCGCGACCCGGATCTTTCAGAGTCGCCGCCAGCGTGCAGTCAATGTCGGGATCGCCCGTGATCACGACACGGTAGGACAAATCGCCGATGCCGTTTGGCCAATCGGGGGCCATATCGTGCGCCAGCCGGGTGACGTGTTCGACGACGATGGCCTCGCGGCCGTCGACCACGCCGATCGTCTGCATTCATATTGCGCCGGACGTCCCCGCCTCGACCGTGCCCATCGCGACATTCAACGTCCGGTTCGTGGAGTGCCCGCTGTTTTCGCCATTGTGGGGTCTCCTCAGCTACGACGTGAGTACCTAACTTTTGATCCGCGAGCCAGTTGAAGCGGCAGAGGCGGTGAGGATCGAACGGGATATCGGCGCCCTGTCGTGGTAAGGAAAACAAATGTTAGGTTGAGACTCGATGTACACCCTCCGGTTCGACATGCGAGCGCCCGATTGGGCCGCGCCGGCCGTCGACCTCTATGCCGCGGCCATCGACATGTGCGCTTGGGCGGAGATCCGCGGTGCGATCCTCACCGTCCTGTCCGAACACCACGGTGCCGACGACGGCCATCTGCCGACCCCGCTGATCTTGGCCTCGGCGATCGCCGCGAGGACAAAGCAGTTGGCGATTCTCCTTGCCGCGGTGCCGATTCCACTCTGGGATCCAATACGGCTGGCCGAGGAGATGACCGTCTTGGATCTCATCAGCAGAGGTCGGGTGTCGTATGTGTTTGGTGTCGGTCATCGCAGCGAGGAGTACGACCATTTCGGCTTGGACATCACGACACGTGGCCGGGTCGCCGACGAGATGCTGGCCATGCTCGGCCGTCTGGTGCGCGGCGAGCCTGTCGAGTATCACGGCCGCCGGGTCCGCGTCACTCCGCCCTGCGGGTCGGCGACGGGACCGCTGATGATGATCGCCGGCGGCAGCAAGGCGGCCGCCCGGCGCGCTGCCACGTACGGCCTGGGGTTCATCTCGCAGACCGATTCCCCGGGTCTGCGGGAGTACTACGACTCGCAATGCCGAGCCGCCGGGCATGAGCCCGGCATCGTTCAGTTTCCGGTACCGGATGCTCCCACAACGGTTTTCGTTGCCGATGATGTCGATCAGGCGTGGGAGGTGCTGGGGCCACACCTGCTGCACGACGCCGTGACCGCCGCGTCCTACCGCCCGCACGACGACTCGGTCGCCAGCATTACCCGTGCCGACAACGTGACGGCACTGCGGGAGGCGGAAGGTCCCTACCGGGTATTCACCCTGGAGGAGGCAACCGACTACATCCGCAGCGGGCGGCCGCTGCCGCTGCACCCGCTATGCGGCGGCATTCCGCCAGAGGTGGCGTGGCACCATCTGGAGCTTGCGGCCGCGGCGACTGCGCGGGCGCAGTCCGAGTGAAGGAGAACGTCTGTGCCGTCTTCGGTGACAACTTCTTCTTCTTCAATACCGGTCCGTACCGTCGTGTGGTCCACCGGAGGAGTCGGCGCGAACGCGATCGATGCGATCAGACGCCGTCCGGACATGAAACTGGTTGGCGTATGGGTGCATTCGCCCGAAAAGGTAGGAAAGGACGCCGGCGAGTTGGCCGGTGGCGAGCCGAT
>Ga0210386_10001742_pt1 | contig 19102 bp, 19 predicted proteins | sample IncBWH32OmetaG_FD_160091 | JGI IMG/M metagenome (GOLD analysis project Ga0210386, IMG submission 160091) | Forest soil microbial communities from Barre Woods Harvard Forest LTER site, Petersham, Massachusetts, United States - Inc-BW-H-32-O ... | reverse complement strand
AGACGCGCGCAAGAGCGCGCTCTTCAGGATGAGGTGCAGACGAAGCTAATCGTCGACATCTTCCTGCGGCCGTCCGAACAGATGGACGATGCCGGGCGTCGCGATGGTGACGAACACGAAACGCGACAGATGATGCGCGCCGACGAAGATCGGGTCGATATGCAGGGTCAGCGCCAGCGCCAGCATGGCGTCCATCGCACCCGGTGCGAAGGCGACGACGACGTCGCCGAAGCGCACAGACGTGGTCAGCGCGATCACGACCACGAAGACCCCCGAAATGAGGATGGCGATGACGAACGAGCCCAGTGCCGCATTGACGTGGCTGAGCAGGGTTTTTGGCTTCATCCGCGCGAAGCGCGAGCCGATCAGCGCACCGATCCCGACCAGCGCGACGGCGCGCACCCAGGGCGGCAGGCCGCCCTCGACCAGTCCGGCGCCGTGCAGCACGCTTGAGCCGATCATGGCGCCGAACATCCAGCTCGCCGGAAATTTTATCAGCCGCAGCAGCAGCGACACGGCCACCGAAGCCGCGATCAACTCGGTCAGTTCAAGCGGCGAGGCGATCGCGGTCGCGAAGGTTAGCGCCGCCGCCGGGGCTATTCCGATCAGCGCCAGCAGCAGCGGCAGCGCCGCCGTCAGAATGATCACGCGCATGGTCTGCACCACCGCGATCGCCGGCACGTTCGCGCCCTTTTCGAGGGCGAGCAGGATGATTTGCGACAGCGCGCCGGGACTTCCCGCCAGAAAGGCCGAGGTCCGGTCCCAGCCATGGACGTGTTGCAGATACAGGCTGCTGCCGAATGTGGAGCAGAATGTCGCCAGCGCCAGCAGCGCGATGGTCAAGGGATAGGCGCTCACATGCTGGAGGAGTTGCCGCGACATCAGCGACCCCAGCGAAATCCCGAGCAACAGCAGCACGATCTGGGTCATGATCGGCGGCACGGCGAGCGGCCTGCCTGCGACGGCGGCGATGCCCACCGCGATCATGGCGCCGGAAATCAGTCCGCCTGGAAGATGTGCCCATAAAAACAGCGAACCGCCAGCGGCGCCGATCACCAGCGTCTCGAGCACATTGAGGATTCTGGTACGGCTGGGGATGGCATCGGCCATCGATGCAAGAATCTGGCTCACGCCGCGTTATGGCAAATCCCGGCGCCAGCGGCAAATGCGCCGACGCGATTGCAGCAATGCGCTTGAAAGGCGGAATCAGTCAGGCTGCCGGCACTTGCGCATCAGGGCCGGGCAGGGATCGAAGCAGCCCCAACAACTCCCTCCCCTTGCGGGGAGGGAGTTAGAGAATCGGCCAAATCAGATTACTTCTTCTCAGCGGCAGCCTTCTTGCATTCGGAACGGAATTTCTTGCGCTCCTTGCCATGAAGTCCCTTGGCGTCGGCTTCCTTGGAGCATTCCAGCGAGGCCGCGCTGCGAACCGCGGGCGCCTTGGTGTCGGTTTTTGCGGCCGGCGTGGTGGTTTGCGCAAACGCGGAACCCATCAGCAGCACGGATGCGAAGGCGGTCGCGAGCGCGCGGGAGGATATGGTCTTCATGGGGAGCACCTCAGGTTAAAGAGGCGCAACGTCGCGCCGCGATGCTGAACCGTGGATGAATGAAAACCGAAGAGCGCGCGTTTTCGCGCCGCGAAATTTTTGTGCAGCGATGGATGGCCGTTGTCACGCGCCGTCGCTGCGCTAGGATGGGGGCCTCAAGACAGCCAAACGTCCCTCAAGGAGACCAAGGATGACCATTAAAACAAAGTTATTGCGTGCGGTTGCGGTGTCGGGTTTGGTCGCGTTCGTGGCGACATCGCCGGCGCAGGCCCTGACCAGGCAGGAGTGCAGTGCGAAATATCAGGCCGCCAAGGCCGCCGGCACCCTCAACGGCCAGAAGTGGAATGATTTCCGCAAGGCCGAATGCGGAGCAGATGCCGCCGCGACGCCTGCCGCCGCGCCCGCACCTGCGCCTGCGCCTGCACCCAAAGAGGTGGCGAAAAAGCCCGAAGCTGCTCCTGCCCTCCCGGTCGGCAACGCGGTATTCCCATCTGCCGTGGATCCCAAATATGCCAACGAAAGCGCCGGCAAGGCCCGGATGCACACTTGTGTCGATCAATACAAAGCCAACAAGGAAACCAATGCCAATGGTGGTCTGAAATGGATCCAAAAGGGCGGCGGCTATTACAGCGAGTGCAACAAGAGGCTGAAGCCCGCCTGAGCGTTCTTATTTTGTAGCAGGCTCGTTTCGTGACAGGCTCGGGCTGAACTGGCCCGGGCCTGTCGGTGAAAGTAACGAAGAGGGATTATTGCCGGGTGCGAGTCGTCAATTCCGCGAGGAGGCTATGAAAAAAATTGGCTGGAAAATAACCGCCTCGATCGGGCTTGTCGTATTTTTCCAGATGGCTTCGGCGATGCTGAACAGTCGTGGGGTGATGGCTGCCAGCAATTCAGCGGGCATCGGCCTGCTCGCCCAGGCGGCAGAGCCCGCAGCATCCGCAACGACCCCGGCTCCGGATTCCAAGGTGCATGACCCATCGCCGCCGACGGCAATGTCTTCGCCGCCCACATCGACAGCGGTAGTCGTAAAGCCTGCGCCATCCGCCACCGGATGCGGGCTAAAATATCTGACCGCTGAAATTTCCGGCAAGCTAAAGGGGCGCAAGTGGAAAGAGTTTCGAGACGAGGAGTGCGGAGCCATCACCACGCAGGCGGTATTTCCTTCGGAGATTGCGCCGAAATACTCCAAAGAGAGCCCTGACAAGGCGCGGACGCTCACCTGCGCCGACCAATTCACCGCCAACAAGGCCGCGAATGCAAACGATGGCCTGAAATGGATCGAAAAGGGGGGCGGCTATTACAGCGAATGCGTCAGCCGCTTGAAGGGTTGAACCGGCAGGGACACCCTGCCGGCCATTTGACAAGCGTTCGCGGGGACCACCTGATGCCACAGATGAGCGGCCCGCGGGCGGTCGAATGATCGCGAGCCTCAGCCTGATCCTGCTGTGCCAACTGGCCGGCGAAGTCTTCGTGCGTGCTCTCACGCTGCCGATGCCGGGTCCGGTGGTCGGCCTTTTGCTTCTGCTGGTGTTGCTGCTGGCGCGTGACCGCTTCAAGCTTCTCGCGCGCGGGCCGCTGCAGCAGGATGGCGTGGAGAATGCCAGCCGGGGCCTGCTCGCGCATCTGTCGCTGCTGTTCGTCCCGGCCGGTGTCGGCGTTGTGCAGAAACTCGATCTGGTCGCCGAGCATGGCATCGCCATCATGGTGGTTCTCGCGATCTCCGTGGTCGTGACCCTGCTGGTGACGGTGGCGACCTTTTTGCTCGCGAGCCGCCTGATGGCTCGCGGTCGGAGCACGCCGTGAACGAAAATCCGCTTTCGCTGTGGGTATATCTGTCGCAGTCGCCGCTGCTCTGGCTGACGGTGACGCTGCTGGTTTATGCGATCGCGGACGCGGTATCGCTGGCGACCCATCGCAATCCGCTGGCCAATCCCGTGCTGCATTCGATGTGGATCATCGGGGCGTTTTTGCTGCTGACCGGTACATCGTACACGACCTATTTCGGCGGGGCGCAGTTCGTGCACTTCCTGCTCGGACCGGCGACGGTGGCGCTGGCGGTACCGCTCTACGAAAACCGCAAGGTGGTGATGGCGGCAGTTCTGCCGATGCTGGCGGCGCTGGCGGCAGGTTCCGTGACCGCGGTGGTATCGGTCGTATGGCTGGCGAAGATCGCGGGCCTGCCGCGTCCGGTGGTGTTGTCGCTGGCGCCGAAATCGGTGACGGCGGGCGTCGCGATGGGTATCAGCGAATCCCTGCACGCCGATCCGTCGCTGACAGCGGTCGCGGTGGTGCTTACCGGCATCATGGGAGCGATCATCGTGACGCCCCTGATGAACCGGATGGGCATTACCGATTTCCGTGCGCGCGGATTCGCGGTTGGCATCGCGGCGCACGGCATCGGCACCGCCCGGGCGTTTCAGGTTGACGCGGTCGCGGGCGCATTCGCCGGCATCGCCATGAGCCTCAACGCGCTCGTGACATCGCTGCTGGTGCCCCTCGCAGTGACGATGCTGGTGCGCTGATCTCACGGTGGTTTGCTGCACCCCGCCATGGAGATTTGCGGAAAATCCCTCTATCATCACGCAGCAAGGGTAAGGTGTCGTTCTTGATAATCTCCATGATGCAGGGCGCGCTGGGACTGGCATCGGGAGCGCTGGTTGGATTCTCGCTAGGCCTTGTCGGCGGCGGTGGATCCATCCTCGCGGTGCCGCTGATGGTCTATGTGGTGGGCGTGCCCGATCCCCATGTGGCGATCGGAACCAGCGCCATCGCGGTGGCCGCCAACGCCGCCATCAACCTGTCGAACCATGCACGCAATGGCACCGTGCGGTGGTCGTGCGCGCTGCTGTTCGCGGCGGCCGGTATGGTCGGCGCCTTCATCGGTTCGATCTTCGGCAAGATGCTCGACGGCCAAAAACTGCTGGCGCTGTTCGCGCTGCTGATGCTGGTGATCGCGGTTTTGATGCTGAAAACACGCGCGCGGATCGGCTTGCCCGACGTGAAGATGAGCCGGGACAACATGCCGGCCATCGTCGGCCTCGGCCTTGCGACCGGAACGTTGTCCGGCTTCTTCGGTATCGGCGGCGGATTCCTGATCGTGCCGGCATTGATGCTGGCGACGGGAATGTCGATCATCAGCGCGGTTTCCTCGTCGCTGGTCGCGGTGACGGCGTTCGGCCTGACCACCGCGGCCAGTTATGCCTGGTCCGGATTGATCTCCTGGGAGCTCGCGGGATTGTTCATTGCCGGCGGCGTCCTCGGCGGGCTGATCGGCACCCGGTCGGCGCGATCATTGTCGGCACGGCATGGCGCGCTCAACATTGTGTTCGCCGCTGTCATTATCGCGGTGGCGCTTTATATGCTGGCGCGCAACTTATCCTTATCTTGAGCGTAAATAGCAGATAGACGTGCGCCAACGGCAGCCGGGAGACCAGAGATGACCAAATCGATCGATCCGGCGCGGCCGTATCAGACACATACCCGGCGCGCGGCGCTGGGCCTGCTCGGCACCGGCGCAGCCATGCTCGGCATCAGCATCGCGCCGGGTCCGGCGCTGGCGCAAGGCGACAACGTGCTGACCGAAGCCCTGGTGTTGCGCGACCCGGATATACCGGTGGTCGGAAATGCCGGTGGAGACATCACCATCGTCGAATATTTCGATTATCAGTGCCCCTATTGCCGCAAGCTCGAACCCGAGCTGCGGCAGGTGGTGCAGGACGATGGCAAGGTCAGGCTGGTGCAGAAGGACTGGCCGATCCTGGGGCCGGCTTCGGTGACGGCGGCGCGGATGGCGCTGGCGAGCAAATACCAGGACAAATTTATTCGGGCGCATGATGCGCTGATCGGGATCAACTCGAAGCTGACCGAGCCGCGCATCACCGAATTACTTGCCGGCGCGGGTATCGAGATGGATCGCCTGACGCACGATCTCGCGGCCAACGCTACCGCGATCGATGCCATCCTGGCGCGCAACAATGATCAGGCCACCGCGTTCGACTTCAGGGGCACGCCGTCCTTTATCGTCGGCAAATTTCGCGTGCCCGGCGTGCTGACCATGGCGCAGTTCGCTCAGGTCATCGCCGATGCCCGCAAAGCGGCCGTGAAAAAGTAAAAGCGGTATGGACGCGTTATTTCGACGACAGCCTGATCCAGTCATTATGGGCTTGCAGTTTCAGCGCATTCCAGTCGGTGGCCGCAACGTCCCAGTTGACGATAGTCCGGCCATTCGACGCATTTTGGCCGTTGGCGACCGTCGATGTCGTTTGCGAATCGTAAGCGTAGACGCCCGCGACCAGCAACAAAGCACCCAAAAACATCCCTAGAAAAACCCGCATCGCAAACCCTCCGGTGACGACGGACAACTTTGTCGGCCCGGGATGGTTCCGTGCCCAGGAAATCGCCAGCGCGAGCTATCACGAAGGCTTGAAACACCGATCCGCCGTACATCAATGTGTAGGGCACATTATGGATAGGGAGAAGAAATGACCGACAAAATCCGCAAGACCGCAATCGTGACCGGTGCCTCGCGCGGCATTGGTGCCGCGGTGGCAAAACGTCTCGCCGGCGACGGTTTCGCCGTCGTCATCAATTATTCGGCCGATGCGAAGTCTGCCGATGTGCTGGCCCGCGAGATCGAAACCAGCGGCGGCCGGGCGCTCGCCGCCAGGGCGGATGTCAGCGATGTCAACGCGGTGCGTGGCATGTTCGACGCGGCGGAAGCTGCTTTCGGCGGCGTCGATGTGCTGGTCAACAATGCCGGCATCATGAAGCTAGCAAAGATCGCCGACAGCGATGATGCGCTGTTCGATCAGCAGATCGCCGTCAATCTCAAGGGCAGCTTTAACGGGATGCGCGAGGCCGCCAGGCGGCTTCGCGACGGCGGGCGGATCATCAACTTCTCGACCAGCGTGGTCGGGACCAAACTGGAGACCTACAGCGTTTATGCCGCGACCAAATCCGCCGTGGAGACGATGACGGCGATTCTTGCGAAGGAATTGCGCGGTCGCAATATCACGGTCAATGCCGTAGCGCCGGGGCCGGTCGCGACCGACCTGTTCCTCAACGGCAAAACCCCGGAACTGATCGACCGGATGGCCAAAATGAACCCGATGGAGCGCCTCGGCACTCCGGAGGATATCGCGTCTGTCGTCGCCTTCCTCGTCGGTCCCGATGGCGGATGGATTAATGGTCAGGTGTTGCGCGCCAATGGCGGCATGGTCTAGCGCATGATCCGCCAAAGTGTGAGCGGTTTGGCGATGGGATCATGCGCCCTTTAAAATGACTCATGACGTACCGCGCAGCCAGTTCAGGATCGCCGGGTTCCCCTCGCACGGATAGCAATGGCTGAGATCGTCCAGTTCCCGGTAGGTCACGTTGGCGCCGGCCGCCGACAATAACGCCTGCGTCTGCCGCGCCACCTGCACCGGGAACATCCAATCGAGCTGGCCGTGCACGAGATAGATAGGCAAGCCCCGCAATCTCTCGGCGTCGGCCATCTCGGCCATCAGCGGATGGAAGGTGGCGGCGACAGGTGCGAGGTGGGTAAAAGGCGACGCGCTTTCAAGCCCGCTGACATAGCAGAACGTGCCGCCGTCGCTCATCCCGGTCAGCAGCAGCCTTTCGGGATCGACGTTGTAGCGGCTTCGCACCGTATCGAGAATCCGGGCGAGGTTCGGGCTGTCGGTGTCTTCGCCCATCAAGGCCCAAGTACTTTTGGTTGAAGGGCTGCCTGTTGCGGTAGGTGCGACCAGGATGGCGCCGTGGCTGCGCGCGTCGCGCAGCCAGCTCCACAGAAAGCCGCGGCCATTGCCGCTGCCGCCATGCAGCGCCATCACCAGCGGCCAGGCACGATCGGGCGTGTAATATTCCGGCACGTAAAGCGAGAAACCGCCGCGGCTGCCGGGTTCGTTGTGGTCGTGAATGATTCCGGTGTCTTGTTGACCAGGCTGGGCGAGGCGCGCCAACAGACCGGCGTCTTCGCGCAGGGCGGGATCGGTGAAAAAGCTGCTGACCGGCGGCAGTTTCGCGGCCAGGGGATATAGCGCCTCCTGCGCGCGCGGGGCGTGACGCAGCGCGCGAAACACGGCGACGAGGTCGCCGTTGCCCTGCTGTACCGCGCGTAAGCCCTCGAATGCCGCGAGAGCCGCATCGCTCGCGGTCTGCAATGGCGCGCGCAAATGCGCGAATTCCTCCGGCCAGCCTGCCAGCCGGGGAAGTTCGGCCCGCAACGCCTGGTCCGGCGTACCGGCGGCGTGCATGACCCGCCCGAAATCCGGTGGATTGAGACGACGTGCGATAAAGCCGAGCGCTTCGAGCGATTGCAGCAGCGGCGGCAGCATGGCCACGATGTCGTCCACCACGGCCTCGCTCATCGCGGATTCCTGTTTGCTGATCGGACGCTAAAGCGTTTTCGAGCGAAGTGGACACCGGTTCGCGTGAAGAAAACGCGTCAAAACAAAAGACTAATGCAGCCGCGGCGCCTTGAGCAGCTTGGCACGGTCGGTCGAGGCCAGCACCACGTCGAAGGTGACGCCCTCATGATAGACCGTGAGCGGCACGTCGACGCCGGCAGGGCCGAGCGACCAGAGCTTTCGGTAGAAGCCGGTTTGGCTTGAGACTTTTTCGCCGTTCACGGCTAGGATGACGTCGCCGGCCTTGAGTTCGGCGCCCGCAGCGGGGCCTTTCGCGGAGATGCCGACTACCACGACCTTGTTGTCGATCTCGGTTGAATACATGCCGAGCCACGGCCGCGCCGGCTTGTTGACGCGGCCGAATTTCCGCAAGTCGTCGAGCACCGGCTTGAGCAGATCGATCGGCACCACCATGTTGACGTGCTCGGCGTTGCCTTCGCGCTCACGTTCGAGCTGTAGCGAGCCGATGCCGATCAACTCGCCGCGGTTCGAGATCAGTCCGGTGCCACCCCAGTTGGGATGCGCGGGATGGGTGAAGATCGCCTCGTCCAGCAGATACTCCCAGTAACCGGCGAACTCCTGCTTGGCGGCGATCTGGCTGGCGACGGATCGCGTGCGCCCGCCGGCGCCGCCCAATACCACGCGGTCGCCGATCTCGGCTGCCGCCGAAGAACCCAGCGGCAGCGGATCGAGATCCATCTGGCCAAGCGCCTGCACCAGGCCGAAGCCGCTCACGGAATCAAAGCCGAGTGCGTGGCCCGGCACCACGCGGCCGTCGCCGACATGCAGCCAGACGGTTTCGGCCTCGGTGATCAGATAGCCGATGGTCAGCACCAGCCCATCATCGATCAGCACGCCATTGCCGGCGCGCTCGGTCCCCAGCGTGTCGGCGCTGAAGGCGTCGGCGGGGATGATCGAATGCAGGCCGACCACCGAGGACAGCACGCGGTCGAGATCGAAACTGTAGTCGGCCGCGCGTGGCTGATTCGCTGGCGGCACCTTCCATTCGGTCAAAGCGGGCATCACGGCTCTCCTGTGCAACCGGCGCAAATTCTCCGGCCAATTTAGTCATTTTTGCGCGAATGCGCATTAGCTCTGGTGCCGCGACCACCCATTTCGGCAAAACTATCGCGTGACGCCGGTGCAGGAAGCCATTTTGCTGCGGCGTTATGCCCGGAGCCGCCCTGACGGCGGCCACAGCCCTTGCCGATGGCGGGCCAAACGAACCAGGCCCCGGCTGCGTACTGGCTGCGTACGGTCGATGGACCGGTCCTTGCCGTCAGGTAGAATCTACCCGCGTCGAGCAAATAGCCGTCAGATCGGACGACGGTCCCTCCACCCTTCCGGTCCGCCGCAGGTCACAGCAGGCCCGCGCCGATCGGCGTTCCGCACGGGAAGGGCATCACGTCGGGCCGCGCGTCTGCGATCAAAGAGTTGGTTGCCTCGCAGGCCGACTTGTCCGGGCGCAGTGTGCAGGTCCGCAACCACTCGTGGACCTTGCCTCTATCGCCGGGCTTCTACGTCGGCACGCTTATGAGACGATTTTGGCGGCCGTTGCGAGCGCAGCGCCGACGTCACGAACCGCCTTATCGACATTGGCATCCTTGAGGCCGCCGCGCCATTGAGGATGGCCCCACACTATTCCCGTTCGGGAACATCGCGGCCCTCTCATGAGTCCCATGACACGAGCGGGCGTCGCGAATTACGGATCGAGCTCGGTATCCCAGTATAAATAATCGAGCCAGCTTTCGTGCAGATAGTTCGGCGGGAACAGCCGGCCGTTGCGGTGCAGTTGATGCACCGTAGGCGCAAACGGGGGTTGCTTTGGAAACATTCGCGCCTGCTGCGGCGTCATGTTACCCTTGCGCAGATTGCACGGCGAACATGCCGCGACCACATTCTCCCACGTGGTCTGGCCGCCCTTGCTGCGCGGGACGATGTGATCGAAGGTGAGATCGTCGCCGGCCGAGCAATATTGGCAGACGAAGCGGTCGCGCAGGAACACGTTGAACCGGGTAAAGGCCGGATGCGTGGTCGGCTTGACGAAGGATTTCAGCGACACCACGCTGGGCAGCTGAATCTCGAACGAGGGACTGCGCACCGCGCGGTCGTAGTGCTCGACGATATTGACGCGGTCGAGGAACACCGCCTTGATCGCGTCCTGCCACGACCAAAGAGACAGCGGATAATAACTGAGCGGCCGGAAGTCCGCGTTCAGTACCAGTACCGGCCAACCGCCTTGTGAGACATGTGCGTTCAAGTAACGCTCCTGGCCCCCATATAAGCTGCGAAGCAGCATGAGTTGACATACTACATGCAGCGTGACGGGATTGTGAAGAGCGTTGGCGGCCTGATCCGCCGTGGCCCCCGATTCGCGAACGGATTGCAGAAGCGGCATTAACACCGCTAAACGAGGCGGGTGGCCCCTTTTTCGGCCGCGCACGGACACGGCAAAATGATCACCAAGCCCCGCTATCTCGAGGCGCCGCGCCGGCTGCGGGCGTTCGTTCGAGCCCACGAAACGAGCCTGGTGGTCCTGGCAGCGCTGGTCGGGACACTGGCGGGATTGGTGGTCGCGGCGATGAGTGCCGCGGTCGAACTGCTCCATGTGGTGCTGTTCAACCTTGAAATGGGGGATCGCCTTTCCAGCCAGGTCAGAATCGATCCGCTGCGCGCCGTGCTGGTTCCCAGTCTTGGCGGCCTGCTGCTCGGGGTGGCCTTCCTGCTGCTGCGCTGGCGGCCGGCGCGCGAAATCGATCCAATCGAGGCCAACGCCCTGCATGGCGGGCGAATGTCGTTTCGCGGCAGCGTGATCGTGGCGTTGCAGACGATCTGGTCCAGCGGCGTTGGCGCCTCGGTCGGACTTGAAGCCGGATATACCCAACTGGCCAGCGGTCTGGCCGCCACGCTGGGCCGCGGATTTCACCTGCGCCGCGCCGATCAGCGCTTGATGGTGGGCTGCGGCGCCGCGGCCGCGATCGCGGGCGCGTTCGGGGCACCACTGGCCGGCGCCTTCTATGCCTTTGAACTGGTGATCGGCGGGTATACGCCATTCAGTTTGACACCGGTCGGCGTCGCCGCGGTGGCGGGATATTTTGTCGCCCATGCATTTACGGTGCTGTCGCTCGGGGTCGGCGTCGCGCCGGTCGGCGATGTGCTCGGGCGTGACCTGGCCATCGCCGCGCTGCTCGGGATTCTAGCGGCGCTGTTCGGTATCGGAATCATGCGCGGTGTCGCGTTCTGCGAGGAACTGCTGTCGAAGACAGGTATCTGGCCGCCGCTGCGGCCGGCGCTGGGTGGTCTCGCGGTCGGTCTGCTCGCCCTGCAGACGCCGCAAGTGATGTCGTCGGGGCACGGCGCGCTGCACTTTGCCGGGCTGGTTTCAATGCCGCTGGCGGCCATTGCGACGGTATTCGTCCTGAAATCGATCGCCTCGGTGATTTCGCTGGGCAGCGGTTTTCGCGGCGGGTTGTTTTTCGCGACGCTTTTTCTCGGCGCGCTCGGCGGGCGTCTGTTTGCTGCCGGCTTCGATGCGGTCTGGCCGGGTCTCCACGTCGATCCCAACGTCTACGCGATCGTTGGCATGAGCGCGCTGTCGGCGTCCGTCATCGGCGGCCCGCTGACGATGTCGTTCATCGCGCTGGAATCGACCGGCGATCTCTGGCTGACCACGATCGTGCTGGTCGCAGTCATCATCTCGACCCAGATCACCCGCGAATTATTCGGGTACTCATTCGCGACCTGGCGATTGCATTTGCGCGGTGAGACCATCCGCAGCGCCGCCGATGTGGGCTGGATCCGCGACCTCACGGTGCGGCGCCTGATGCGGCCGGACGTGGCCACCGTGAATGCCGACATGCCGATTGAAGAATTCCGCGGCAAGTTTCCGCTGGGGTCGAAGACCCAGGTGGTCGCGGTCGACGCCGCAGGCCACTACGTCGGGCTGGTGCTGGTGGCGGAGGCGCATGCACCGGATGTCGAGGTGGCGAAGGGCCTTTACGGCACCCTTCATCACCGGGACGTGGTGCTGCATCCCGCCATGAACATCCAGGAAGCCATCACCGTTTTTGACGCCGCGGAAGCCGAATCGCTTGTCGTGGTTGAAGGTGGCGAGCACCGGCCGATCGGAATTCTGACCGAAGCCCATGCGATGCGGCGCTACGCGGAAGAATCGGAACGACAGCGGCGTGGGGTGATCGGCGATGTCTGATCCCATGCGCAGGTGGCTGACGGGTGTCGCCGCGACGCTATTTGGTCTGGGTTCGATCAGTCTTGCCGCGGCACAGGACTATCCCACTCGCCCGGTGACGATGATCGTGCCGTTCCCTGCCGGGGGTGCGACCGATACGGTGGCGCGATATCTGGCCGAGCAGATGCGCGGCATTCTCGGTCAATCCGTCATCATCGAGAATGTTGCAGGCGCCGCCGGAAGCATCGGCGTCGGCCGCGCCGTTCGTTCGCCCGCCGATGGCTACACGCTGAGTATCGGCACTTCGACTACGCATATGCTCACCGGCGGTCTCTACACCCTTCCGTTCGATCTGTTGAAGGATCTGGAACCGGTGATCCTGATCGGCAGCGAGCCCTTGTTGGTGGCCGGCAAAAAAAGCCTGCCGGCCAGCGACCTGCGGGAGTTGATCGCGTATCTCAGGGCCAATCCCGACAAGGCCTCGGTGGGCGTCGCCGGTGTTGGCGCGGCAGGTCATCTCGCCGGGATCTCATTTCAAAAGGAGACCGGAACCAGGTTTCAATTCGTGCCCTATCGCGGCAATGCGCCGGCCATGCAGGATCTTTTGGCGGGCCAGATCGATTTCATGATCGAACCGTCGTCGAATTTCAAATCGCTGGTCGATAGCGGCAGTATCAGGCCCTATGCCGTCACCGGCCGCACGCGGCTCCCTTCGTCGCCGCAAATTCCGACGGCGGACGAGGCCGGGTTGCCCGGTTTCTTTGCCTCGCTGTGGTATGGACTTTGGGTGCCCAGGAGCACGCCAAAGGACATCATCGCCAAGTTGAATGCCACCATGGTGCAGGTGCTTGCCGATCCTTCGGCGCAAAAGCGGTTCGAGGAACTCGGCATTCAAATGTCGCCGTCGGACCAGCAATCACCCGAGGCCTTGCGGGCCTTCCAGAAATCCGAGGCTGAACGCTGGTGGCCGATCATCAAGGCGTCCGGCCTCAAGGCGGAATGAAATTGCGGCCGCGTCACGCGCCGCGCGGCAACAACCCTTCCTCAATCGCCTTGATCTGCAACGCCAGATATTTCGAATTGATGCGGCATTGCGCCAGGCTGCCGGCGATGAACCAAAGGCCGGGCTGGCCGGTGCGCGTATACATGTTGCGCAGCTCCTGGGTGTCACCGAATCCCCAGATCGGGCCGACGCGTGCCGTGACCTCTTCGCCGAACAGCTTGCGCACCAGATGCTCCTGCGGTTTGTACCCGGTCGCCAGCACGATCAGATCAGCGGTAAGCGTCTCGCCGCTTTTTATGCGCACGCCTTCCGCGGCGAACGATTCAATATGCGAGAACTGCAGCAATCCAATCTCGCCGCGCACGACCAGATCGGAGCAGCCGACGTTGAAATAATAGCCGCCGCCGCGGGTGAGGTATTTGAACTGCCAGCCGGTGTTATCTTCGCCGTAATCGAGTTTGAAGCCGACACCCGCCAGGCCATCGAGCAATTCCTTGTCGAATTTTTTCGACTGCTCGGTCAGCATCGCATGGCTTCGTCTCGCAAGGACCAGCGGCATCGAGGTTGCGATCAGGTCATTGTCTTCCAGGGTGCCCTCATTATACGTCGCGTAGGCCAGTTGCGCCGAGGGTTCGATATTGGTGATCAAGGTCGGGCTGCGCTGAACCAGCATCACCTTTGCGCCGCTCGAACGCAGGTCCTGCGCGATGTCGTGGCCGCTATTGCCGGTGCCGATTACGACAGCCGCTTTGCCATTCCATTCCTCGCCGTCATTGTATTGGCTGGAATGCAGGATCGTGCCGGCGAAATCCTTCAGCGTCGGGATATCCGGCACATTCGCGATGCCGCTGACGCCGGTCGCCATCACGACATGCCTTGGATGCATCGTACGCTGGCTGCCATCGGCGCGGCGCAGCACCACCGACCAGCGTCCTTCTGCTTCGTCGTAAGCGCCGCGCTCGAACTCCGTGCCGGTCCAGTAGTTCAGCTCCATGGCGTCAACATAGGCCTCGAACCAGTTGGCGAGCTTGTCCTTGGGGATATAGACCGGCCAGTTCGGGGGGAACGGCATATAGGGCAGGTGATTGACCTGCACTTGATTATGCAGTGTCAGCGCGTGATAGCGTTTGCGCCAGTTGTCGCCGATCCGCGCCTCACGGTCGACGATCAGCGTATCGAGCTGCAATTGCTTGCACCGTGCGGCGATCGAAAGTCCGGCCTGTCCGCCGCCGACCACCAGAACCACCGGATCGTGGTCGGCATAGGCGGCCGCGGCCTGGCGCAGATCGAGCCAGTTGGGACCGCGAAAATCGCGCGAGTAGGATTGGCCGCGGGGCCGTGCGGACCCGAGCTGTTCCTCAAACCCCTTCAATTCGTCGAGCGCGGTCAGCAGCGTCCAGGCCTTGAGCTTGTGGCCGTCGCCGGCGTCGGGAATCAGCCGCAGGATTCCGTGGCCACGGCCTTGCCGGGTCTGGAATTTGAAAATCACCTCGATCGTGGCCGTTCCGGCGCGGGTCACGCGGCGAGGTGCAGCGCGATCGGGATCAATCCTGAAATCAACAGGCGCCGCGCCGATGGCGCAGGCTTTCAACTCGATCAGGATTGGTTCCGCGCCGTTGATGGTCTGGATGTTCCAGCTCAGTGCCAGCACATCGCGCCAATAGCTGTCGGGATGAAATAGTGTTTTGAGCAGACCCGGATCGGGCTTCGTCAACGCGCTTTCGAATTGCGCCAGCCAATTTTCGGCGAGGATCGAGACATCATCGGTTTTGTCGAGCATGCGCGTTTCTCTGCACTGGGCGTCTTTGCGGCGTTTTCCCTGGCGGAAAATCTATACGCTCCCGGACCAGACAGAAAGAGCAGATGAACGTGCGCTTACTCCGCCAGCGACAGGATATGACCCTGATTCGGCGGAACATGGCCGTTGAGCGTATCGAGATAGATTTGCTTCACCGCCGCGCTTCCGCGGCCCTGGATGACCTCAAGGCACCGATCCAGCATCGGGGCGAAGCCCAACCATGCCGCGCCAAATCGCGTGTCGATGCCGCCGGGTCCCCATTGCTTTGCACGCAGACGAATTTGATCGGGCGCGAAGAACCAGACCGGCTTGGCGCCCGGCAATTCCGGCTCATCCGGGGATGAACTGCGATGGGTCAGCCCGACGCGACCGGAATATTTTACGCCGTCGCCGAAATGCTGGTGAAGTGTCGCACGCAACGCGCTGTTGCCCGCCATGTCGACAAATGCGACTGGCCGGTCGGCCGGCAGTGAGGTTACGTCTTCATAGGCTACGACCTCGTCATAGCACCCCAGCGATCTGACAAATGGAGCATTGGCCGCCGACGTCAGTCCGGTCACGCGGATATCCTTGCGCAGATGCACGAGATGCGCGAGACCGAACGCGGTCTTGCTGGACGCGCTGGAGAGGATCACGCTGCGCGCGTCGAAGAATGCGTTTTCCGCCAGATAGTCGTCGACCAGAAATGACAACATGAACAGCGGCCGCAGCAGCGCCTGATAATCGCCCTGACGGCCGGCGAAGGCAGGGTCGCCATTGACGCGCGCATAGGCGTTATAGACCGGCGCCACGCCTTGGCGATGCGTGGCGGCGTCGCGCAGGCCGCGCTTGCTGACGTCGGCGGCTTCGATCACCAGATGCGTCGACATCGGAAAATAGCCGAACAGACGCTCTCCTACCGTGATGCCGGGGTGGCGCGACGCGATCACATCGCCGAAGCCCCACACCGGGATGTTGCCGAAATTGCCGGGCGCCGGGAAAAGCTGCCAGTACTTCAGGAGATCGCCGGCTACCGCGTAAGTGATGTTGTTGGCTGTGAACGCGAAGCGATCGACTTTGACCAGCAGCGCGTCGTCGGGCAGCACAGCAGCATCGGGCAACTCAGTCTCGATGAATTTGCATTGCTGCAAATCGTCGCGGGCAACGATGAAGTCGGTGGATTTCATTTTTTCGATCCCGGCATGGTTGCTGCCGTGATCTTTGCTTTTGCCGATGGCCGTTTTGCGACAGATATCTTGTTTAAAACAGCGTTCGCTTTTGGCGGCGGGTTTTCCGTTGCGCCGATCACACCTTCGCGTTTCTTCAGCGCCCGGTAATAGGTCCACCACAGATGCGCGGCGGCGCCGCGCAGCGGGCGCCACGGTTCCGCCAGCGGCGCCATCTCCTTCACGGTCGGCCGCGTCTTTAGCCCAAGTCCGATCTTGACCGCTTCCTGCACGGCGAGATCGCCGGCGGGCCACGCGTCGCCATGGCCCAGGCAAAACAGCAGATAGACATCGGCGGTCCACGGACCGATGCCGTGCAATGCCGTCAGCGTGTTGTGCGCAGCGTCGGCGTCTTCGTTTGCCAGCACCTCAAGATCAAGACGCTTCGCGGCGATTTCACGCGCCAGACTTTTCAGGGTCTTGATCTTCGCCGCCGACAGTCCGAGCCGGCCGAGACGCTCAGTGCGGGCGCGGCGCAGCGTGTCGTGATGAAACGGATCGAACGCGACGGTAAGGCGCGCCCAGATCGCGGCGGCGCTGGCGGTGGACAATTGCTGGCCGCAGACGATCGCCGCCAAGCCGGCATAGCCGGGGGCGCGCCGCCGCAGCGCCGGCATGCCCGCCAGCTTCAAGATCGGTTGCAGCCGCGGGTCCTGCTTGACCAGCGCGTGGACGGCGCTTTCGAGATCGGCCTGGGTGTTGAGGTGAAAGGTCATTGCGATTTAAAACCATCACGTCCGGTGAAAGAGATCAATGCCACCTGTGTTTCGTTTTGCGCCGAGCCCGAACGGCCATCTGCATCTCGGCCACGCCTATTCGGCGTTGCTGAACTTCGACCTGGCGAATCAGTCCGGCGGCCGTTTCCTGCTGCGCATCGAGGATATCGACGCGACGCGCTGCAAGCCGGAATTCGAGAGCGCGATTTATGAGGATCTTGCGTGGCTCGGCATTGCCTGGGAAAATCCAGTGCGCCGTCAATCCGAGCATCTCGGCGCTTATCGCGAGGCGCTCGAGAGCCTGTCAGCCCAGGGGCTGATCTATCCGAGTTTCGAGAGCCGCGCGGAGATCGCAAGGCTCGTGGCGCAGCGGGAGGCGAACGGCCCTTGGCCACGCGATCCCGACGGGACGCCACACTATCCCGGCTCGGCGCGGTTGTTGTCATCCGACGAGCGCGCGCGGTTGCTTCAATCGGAGGCGCCCTACGCGCTGCGGCTCGATATGGCGGCCGCATGCGCGCGCGCCGGTAATCTCAACTGGACCGAGCACGGCGAGGGTCCGGATGGGGAAACCGGCGCGGTCGCCGCCCGGCCCGAGGCATGGGGCGACGTCATCCTGGCGCGCAAGGAGACGCCGACCAGCTATCATCTTTCGGTGGTCATCGACGACGCCTTGCAGGGCGTGACCGAAGTGGTGCGGGGCCAGGATCTGTTCTGGTCGACCAGCCTGCATCGGCCGCTGCAGCAGCTGCTCGGACTGCCGCAGCCGGCCTACCGGCATCATCGGCTCATCCGTGACGATGCCGGGCGAAAACTGTCGAAATCGACCGCCGCCACCGGTTTGCGAGAACTCCGCGCCCGGGGGGCGACGCCGGCCGAAATCCGCCGCCTTGTCGGCCTGCCTTGAATATCCGGCTGTTGCCGGGGTTGGATCGCAAATGGAAAACGCGCTTCAGCGTGACTCCCGGCGGTCCGCCATGGCATGTTGGCGGTGGCCGGGTTGGGGGAATCATGGCGTCGACATCGCGCTCACAGCGCCCTAAACGGATGCTGAAAAAACGCACTCCAAACATTGCCGCCGGCAAGGCGCGCAAACGTGCCGTCAAGACGCCCGCGCCCGGCATCGTCGAGGCGGCGTTGGCCGCATTCGCGCACGAAGTCCGCACGCCGTTGACTGGCATTCTGGCCATCAGCGATCTCCTGGCGACGGCCGGCCTCGACGAGCGCGAGCGGCGCTGGGTCGATACCATCAAGGCCGGCGCCGAGCATCTCGCGAGCCTGGCAACCTTGTTTGTCGATGCCGCCAAAAGCGGCCGTTCCAGTTTCGGCGCGCGGCAGGATTTCTTCGATTTGCGCACGCTGGCCCGCAACGTTGGGGATTCGCTGGCCGGCCGGGCAACGGCCAAGGGCCTGCAATCCCGGGTCGATATTTCCGAGAAACTTCCGGCGTTCGTGATCGGCGATCCCGTTCGCCTGCGCGCGGCACTGGAAAACCTGATCGACAATGCGGTCAAATTCACCGAGCAGGGCGGCGTTGCACTCGCGGTCAGGCCGGTGCGCGGCACGAAAGGTAAAATCAGCGTTGCCTTTGCGGTTTCGGACAGCGGAATCGGCCTGACGCTGCAAGAGATCAAACGTTTGTTCCGGCCGTTTTCGCAGGCCAATGTCAGCATCGCCTCACGCTTTGGGGGCGCGGGCCTGGGATTGTCGTCGGTGAAAGCGCTGGCGCGGGCGATGGGCGGCGACATTGTGGTGGCGCAACGGCGGGGCGGCGGCACCACCTTCACGTTGACGGTATCATTGACCCGCGCCAAGTCTTCGAAAGACCCGAGTTTTGGACCGGATGCCGATGTTTCGCCGAATCAGCCAAGGGCGTTTCGCGTTCTCAGCGTCGAGGACAATCCATTCGGCCGTGTCGTGCTCAATGCGGTTCTGACCGAACTTGGTCATCAGGCAGAATTCATCGGACGAGGCGAGGCCGCTACTGAGCGGATCGCGCAAGGTGGTTTCGACGCGGTGCTGATGGACATGGTGTTGCCGGGCATCAACGGCATCGAGGCGATCCGGCGAATTCGCGAGCTTGGCCCGCCGTTCGGAAGCATCGCAATTATCGGGGTGTCGGGCCGCGCCGATGACGAGGCGGCCTCGCGTGCGGCCGGCGCGAATGCGTTTCTGGTCAAGCCCGTGTCTCCGAGGGCTTTAGCGACTGCGCTGCTTGAAGCGACACGCCGTGC
>Ga0210386_10001739_pt1 | contig 19124 bp, 21 predicted proteins | sample IncBWH32OmetaG_FD_160091 | JGI IMG/M metagenome (GOLD analysis project Ga0210386, IMG submission 160091) | Forest soil microbial communities from Barre Woods Harvard Forest LTER site, Petersham, Massachusetts, United States - Inc-BW-H-32-O ... | reverse complement strand
CCTCGTGCTCAAGCAGCGCGAGCCGCAAATTTAACTTGTAACTGACATGTCAGTGTAAGGTACGGATTTCGCAGGCTCAAGGATTAGCAGGAAGCTGTGTGTTCATCCAGGCGCAAGTAGCACAGGTTCAGCATGTGGAATTAGGTCGTGTAGCGCCGGCGTCTCGCCGGCGGGTTTCAGCTATCGCAACTCAACGCAAAACCGCCAGCGGGACGCCAGCGCCACAAGGCCCAAAACCCACAGGCTGAAGCCTGTGAAACTGAAAGCTGAACTATTGATTGGGCTGAGGCGCCGGAGTCCGCGGCGTGCCGCAACGGCCGCGCATTCCTTCGCGGAATTTTTCGCGCTCCTCGGGCGTCATGCTCTCCCAGCGCCGCCGCATCTCGCCGCCGCGCCAGCCAAAGCCGCCGCGGCCCGGACGGAATCCGCCGAAGAGCAGCCGCCCCAGCAGCATCAATCCGATGGCCTGCCAGAACGTGATCGCGTGGAGCCCGAACAATCCTGGCATCAGGTAATTCCACAATTGCGTGACCACGAAACCGAACACCGTGAAAGCCACGGCTCCGATCGCAATAAATTTTAAGACCCGAAGAAATCTGTTTCCTCTCATATCGTTTCTCCTTAAAGATTCAAAAATTCATCGTAAATTTTTTGCAGCCGCCGCCGGAGGTGAACCACCGCATGATGCTTGCGCGAAAGCAGCGTATTGATGCTCACTCCTGTTTCGGCCGAAATTTCTTTAAAACTCAGGCCGTCGTATTCGTGCGCAATAAAAACTTCGCGCTGGTCTTCGGGCAATTCATCGATCGCCGCGTCCAGTTCTTCCATAAAAATGCTGCGCGCGTAGGCCGCCTCGGGGCCCGCGTCTGGCGAAGGAAGCAGGTCCTCGAGCGTCAGCGAATCGCCGCTTTCCTCGTCCGGATCTTTCACGCCAGTAAATGCCTCCGGCTTTTTCCTGCGAAAGCGGTCGACAATCCGGTTGCGCGCGACGCGAAACATCCATGCGCCTGCCTGCTCAATCGGTTTCATCAGCCTATACGCTTCAATCAGTTCGTAAAAAACGTCCTGTAAAATATCTTCCGCATCGGCCTCGTCAGAGACGCGCTTGCGAATGAAATTTCGCAGCCGCCCCTGCTCCCGGCCGATCGTCTCGGTGAGCTTTTGGTCTTGCTCAGCCATAATCAAATTTGTACTTATTACTTTTTCCATCTAGAAATGAAGACGTTTGAATAGCGAAAATATTGCAGGAAATTTATAGAAAGAAGAATTTCGCGGTCTGCGTGATGATAAGAATGCGCTTACGCAGTTCCCTTGGCTGCGGCTTCCAGCGCATCTCCGATGAGAATTGCAGGCTTCCATTCATCGAGAAACACGGCGCCGAGATTTTTATAGAAATCAATCGCGGGCTTGTTCCAGTCAAGAACTTCCCAGCGCATGCAAAAATATTTTTCCCGCCAGGCAATTCCCGCAACGTGCTTGATCAGGGCTGTGCCGATCCCGTGCTTGCGTGAGTCGGGCCGCACATATAAATCATCCAGAAAAATTCCGGCGCGCCCTTGAAACGAGGAGTAGAACTCAAAAAATACAGCGTAGCCGACGGCCTTGCCTTCCCATTCGGCAATCACGGAACGGAATTTCGGTCGCGGTCCAAACCCGTCGCGCCGCAGATCTTCTTCCGTCGTGCCGACTTCATGCTCCAGATGCTCGAATGCCGCGAATTCGCGGATCATTTCGGCCAGGAGTGCAGCATCATCCACAATGGCAGGGCGAATCGAGAGCATTGGCAAAGTCCTATGTAATTCGTTTGCGAACGCGCCATTATAGTCCAGCCCTGACGCCAATGTCGCATGAAAGAGAGTTGTAGTATTTTTCAGCAATTCTTCAGCGCTGCGATCGCTGTGTTGACAGGGAACGATTGAGCAGAGTAGAAGATTCGACTCGGTGTGAATGTGCGAAAAATTTATTGGATATCTCTGGTTATTTCCTGCCTGGGCTTTGCCTTGAGCCTCGTTGTACATGTTCGTTCGCTCATGGGCTTCGGGCTTGAGGATTGGTTTGTCCTTCCTGCGTTTCTGCTTCTTCCTTTGGGCGCGTGGTTTGTGGCTGCCGATGATGTCGTTCACGGCGGCACCGCACGTTGGCCGAAGAAAGGCTTAGGCACCGTTGAATCCGAGGTGGAAATGCAGATGGCGTGGGGGCGGTTGCTCTATCGCAGGTGGCCACCGTGGGTCAAATGGGGGAATGGATTTTTTGTTTTATATTTCTTGATCTTGGCCGTGCTATTTCTAAAGAATAGCAATTCCACACACGCTTTTCCGCAAATTTCACTCAGGTTTATCGTGGCTCCGCTCGCAACCCTTCTTTCCTGCGGCTGCATGGGAGGATTCTCGATGTATTCAGCCACTTTCATGCGAGTGCTAAAGCTCAAGTAGAAGTTTGCTCACGCTCACATTACTCGATCGCGGGAGGCGCGGAAGCGGCCGGCAGCTCAATCGTGTATTTCGTGCGCTGGCGCTCGCGATGCTGCGAGAGCGCCAGTTCAATCAGGCGGTCGAGCAGTTGGCGGTAGGGGAGGCCGGATGCCTCCCAAAGTTTCGGGTACATGCTGATGGAAGTGAAGCCGGGAATCGTATTGATTTCGTTCAGCAGAATTTTCCCGGTGCGATTTTCCAGGAAAAAATCCACGCGGGACATTCCCAGGCATTCGAGCGTGCGGAATGCGCGCACGGCGTATTCCTGGAATTTGTTCACCTGCGCCTTGGTCAGCTTCGCGGGAATCATCAGGCGCGTGCCTTCTTCCAGGTATTTTGCTGCGTAATCGTAGAATTCGCGATGCGGAATAATTTCTCCGGGGATTGACGCTTTCGGATCTTCGTTGCCCAGCACGGACAGCTCGATTTCGCGGCCGCGAATTTCTTTTTCCACCATGATTTTTTGCGCAAATTCGCCGGCAAAATCCATGGCCTTCGCCAGTTCTTTGGCGTCATGCGCCTTGGTCATGCCCACGGAACTTCCGAGCGTCGCGGGCTTCACGAAAACGGGGAAGCGGAATTTCTTGCGAATTTCGCGCAGGACTCTCGCGGGCGACTTCTCCCACTGCGAGCGCGGGACCGCCATAAATTCGCCGACAGGCAGCTTGGCCTGCAGGAACAATCGCTTCTGAACATCTTTGTCCATTCCGACCGCTGAGCCGAGGACTCCGGAGCCGACATACGGAAGTCCGGCAAGGTCGAGCAAACCCTGAACGGCGCCATCCTCGCCAAACGTGCCGTGCAGCACGGGGAATACGACGTCCACGTGCAACGCATCCGTTCGAGAATTGTTTGCGGGAACGAGCGCGGCGACATTTGGGTCGGCGGAAAGCATTACGCTTTCGCCCGTGCGCAGAACTTCGCCCAGCGCGGGCTTGCCGTGAGCGCTTTCCGGGAACGGTGGTAGCATCTTGTGCGCCGCGGTTCCAGCGAGCCACCGGCCTTCTTTCGAGATGCCGATGGGCACAGCTTCGTATTTTTCTGGATCGAGTGCGGAAATTACCGACGCTGCGGAGATCAGCGAGACTTCATGCTCGCCCGAGCGCCCGCCAAATAAAATGCCAATACGCAGCCGTTTTTTTTCAGTGGTCATAAATAACGCAGTCCGTTGGTGCGGATTTGAGTGGCGCGGGCTTCAGCCTGCGGGGGTTAGGTTAGGCCTTGCAAGTACCAACCTCCGCAGACTGAAGCCCGCGCCACTGAAACCTGCTACAAAATTTTCTTTCCTAATCCGGATAGCACCATCTCCACGCCCAAGAGCGCGGTCTGATTATGTAAATCAATCACCGGATTAATTTCGACGACTTCGAGCGACACCATCGCTTCGCTATCCGCGATAATCTCCAGCGCTAAATGCGCTTCGCGATACGTCACGCCGCCGCGCACTGGAGTTCCGACACCAGGCGCGTCATCCGGATCGACAAAATCCAGATCGAGGCTCACGGCCACGCCGTCCGTATCGTCGCTCACAAATCGCAGCGCTTCGTTCATCACGTCGCGCATGCCGCGCTCGTCAATATCGCGCATGGTGAAAACGTGCACGCCGGATTCCTTGATCAGGCGCCGCTCCTTCGGATCGAGATCACGCACGCCTACGAGCACTACGTTGCGCGGCTCGACTTTCGGTTTGTACCCGAGCAGCTCAACCAACTCCGGTGCTCCATAACCCATAATCGCCGCGAGAGGCATGCCGTGAATGTTGCCAGAAGGCGAACTGTCCGGCGTGTTCATGTCTCCATGCGCATCGAGCCACAAATAGCCGACGCGTTTGGATTGCGCGCGAAAATAGTTCGATACGCCGGAAAAAGAACCCACGGCCAGCGAATGATCTCCGCCGAGCACCAGCGGAAAAAAACCTTCCGCAAGCGAATTTTCGGTCATCTCCGCCAGGCCGCGGCAGGTCTCTGCAATTTCGTGAAGATATTTGGCGCGCTTTTCGCCGTACGGCTGCTCTTCCGGCTGCCTCACATACACATTTCCAATATCATCGACCGTGTGGCCTAACTGTTTCAGGCGCGATTGCAATCCCGCCACGCGCAGCGCCGAGGGACCCATGTCCACTCCGCGGCGGCTTTGGCCAAGGTCCATCGGAACACCGATAATCCTGATTTTTTGCGGCATATTTTTTATCGGCCGCGCTTGTCCCGTACCAGCGGGACTGCGGCGGGTTTAAGGATAGACTCTGTAGATCATGCGTGGGAAGGGAATGACTTCACGAATGTGCTCAGTTCCGCAAATCCATGCCACCGTGCGTTCCAGCCCCAGGCCAAACCCCGCGTGCGGCACGCTGCCGTACCGTCGCAGGTCCAGATACCACTGAAAGGCTTCTTCCGGCAGATTGTGTTCCCGCAGGCGTTTTAAAAGTAGATCGTAATCCGCCACGCGTTCGCCTCCGCCAATAATTTCGCCGTAGCCTTCCGGGGCAAGCATGTCGAAACCCAGCGCAAGTTCGGGGCGGTCCTTATCGGGTTGCATGTAAAACGCTTTCATCGCGGCGGGATAGCGGTGCACCATCACCGGCCGGTCATACGCGCTGGAAAGAATTGTTTCTTCATCGCCGCCAAAATCGTCGCCCCATTTCGCCGGGTTGCCGCGCTTCTGCAGAATTTCAATCGCTTCGTCGTAGGTGATGCGTGGAAAAGGAGCGGTAACGTTGGCGAGCTTTGTGGTGTCGCGGCCAATCGCTTCCAGTTCGCGTGAGCGATTTTTCAGCACCGATTGCACGACGTGGCAGACGAGGCCTTCGCCCAGCGCCATCACATCTTCCAGGTGTGCATACGCCGCTTCCGGCTCCAGCATCCAGAATTCGGTGAGGTGCCTGCGCGTCTTGGATTTTTCCGCGCGAAATGTAGGCCCGAAGGTGTAGACCTTGCCCAGCGCCATGGCCGTGGCTTCCACGTAAAGCTGGCCGGACTGCGTCAGGTACGCCTTTTCATCGTCAATGTACTGGACTTCGAAAAGCGTGGTCGTGCCTTCGCATGCCGCGGGCGTAAAGATAGGCGCTTCCGTCAGGATGTAATCCTGCGAAGCCATGTATTCGTGCGCGGCTCGCACGGCCTCCGCACGAATGCGCAGAATCGAGGCCTGGCGCGGCGTGCGTATCCACAGGTGGCGATGATCCAAAAGAAAATCGACGCCGTGTTCCTTCAGCTGAATGGGATAAGGCGTATCGGAGGGGACGCGCTGCACAACTTCCAGCGCGGTCATCTGAATTTCGAATCCGCCGGGCGCACGCTTATCCGCGCGAATTTTTCCTGCGACGATCACGCTGGATTCCTGCGTCAGGCCGCGCAAAGCTTCAAACGCCACAGGCTGATCTTTCAGTGAGACCACGCCCTGGATCGTTCCCGTGCCATCGCGAAAGATAGGAAATAGAAGTTTGCCGGCTTCGCGCAAATTATAAAGCCATCCGCGCAGCGTAACTTCCTGCCCGTCATACTTGCCCACGTCTTGAATCGATACAATTGGCATGTAGTTTCTTTCGGTTTATGTGGCGCGGGCTTCAGCCTGCGGAATTTACGCCTTGCAAGGACAAAACCCCGCAGGCTGAAGCCCGCGCCACTAATTCGCCTCCGCGCGTTCCTCTTCAAATTTGTCGAATACGGGTTGCACCCCGCGCAACGTTTCCGCAAATGCCTGCACCTCGGAGGAACCTGCCGCTGCAGCGGGTTCTTTTAATTCGAGAACTAGCGGCACACCGTCCGGTAGCGCCGCAAGCATCGTGCTCCAATCGATCGTTCCCTCATACGGCAGCAGATGATCGTCGCGTTCGCCGCGATTGTCATGCATGTGCGTGGTCACCACCAGATCGCGAACAGATTCCAGCGCTTCCTGCGCACCGCCTTCGAGATGCGCGTGCCCGGCGTCAAAGCAAAGCTTCACATTCGACAAGCGCGTTTGCTCCAGAAAATTTTTCAGGTTCACGGGAGTAGCCATTTCGCCCGGCGTATTTTCAATGGCCAGCGTAACGCCGCGCTGCCGCGCAAACAAAGACAAATGCTCGAGCGAACTGAACGCGGCATCCCACTTTCGCTCGTCGGGAACATCGCGTTGCCGTGCTACATGTTGAATGCAATAACGGAAGGGAATCTGCTCCACGAGGTCAAGGGCTCGTTTGATTTCGTCCACAGCTTCCTGGCGCCGCAAACGTTCGGGATCGATGATGGAGAGCGGCGCGCCGCTATCGCGGTTGAGTTGAAAATCGCGATTTGTCGGCGAATGAATGGAATGCAGCGTGAGATGATTTCCCGAGAGCCACGAGCCCAGCTCGCGCGCGTCGTCACTCGAGCGGTAGTCAAAATGCCCGCGCGAGCAAAATAATTCGATCGCGGAAGCCCCTGCGCGCGCCAATTCGCCCAACAGCTCGGCGGTTAATTTGCGATTTACAAAAAGATATGTGGAAAGAATGCGTTGCATCTTCACGATGTGCGGGCCCTGTTTGATTTCAAATCAATTCGTTTCGACTCTAAGCGATGCCCTGACAAGCGTCAAGGCGCGCGATTCCTGCCGGGCGGTGGAATGCAAAATCAAACTGAAAATTTTAAATCCGCGCTTTTCCGGAAATTAATCTTCCTGCAAAAACTCGGCATCGGGAGACCCGGGAATCAAACCGTCGCTCACGCCGCGCCGCAGAAATTCGTTGACCGCCTGACGGCCGCGATCGCCGTAGCCAAGCGTCCAGTTGTTCACATACATGCCGATAAATTTGTCGGCCATTTCGGTTTCCATTTCACGCGCGAATTGCATGGCATAGTTCACCGCGGCTTCGCGATGTTCCAGGCCATACGAAACGCTTTCGTGGATGGCACGGGCGATCTGCAATCCCACGGTGCGGCCCAAAGAGCGGCGAACTGCGTTTCCCCCGAGCGGCAGGGGCAAGCCCGATTGTTCAAGCCACCACTGTCCCAGATCGACGACCTTATGCAGCCCCATCTGAGGGAAATACAGCTGCCCTTCGTGGATCAGGAGTCCGGCATCGACCACGGAATTCTTCACCGCGTCCAGAATCTGGTCGAAGGGGACGACCACGGCCTCAACGTTTGGCTGGTACAAGCGCAATGCCAGGTAAGCGGAAGTCTGCAAGCCGGGAACAGCGATACGGCACTTGGTCAGGTCCTGGCGCTTCATGGGATGCTGCGAAACGACGATGGGCCCGTAGCCTTCGCCAAAGCTAGCGCCGCAATCCAGCAGGACATACTTGTCCCGCAAATATGGGTAAGCGCCAAAGCTAAGTGCCGTCACATCATAGATTTCCTGGTGAGCGGCCTGATTCAGTGTTTCGATGTCGGCGAGCACATGAGTAAACTTAAGTCCGGGCGTCCGCACCTTCTGCGTCGCCATGCCGTAGAACATGAAAGCGTCATCGGAATCCGGCGAATGCGCCAATTTAATCTCTAAATCTTTGCCGGTAACTGGTTTCGTCGGCATTGGGTTCTGCGTTCACTCCCTTTCAATATTTCTCTGAACTGGGCAGGCAGCCACAAAATCACCCTGGCCTGATTGATTGCCAGGCACACTGAAGTCGCAGACGACCGGCGCCACACCCGTATTCCAGAGAGGAACAACTGGGGCGGAATCTAGTTACAGAAAACCGCACTTTGAGTGCAAAAGAGTAGCACACTCGGCGATTGCGGACAATTGGAGCGGGCGGTTGGCCGAAGGAGTTCGAATGACTTTTAGTCGTCACTTCCTGCGCCTCCGATATTTCTCGGACTGCCAACCTGAAAGTTGGCGTTACATATCCGCGGCCATGCGGTTCATGGCGGTATCGAATGAGACCCGGCCGTCCAGATAGGGCAGCCAGTACAGGTCGAGCAGAGCGCGAAAGTGTTCCCAAGAACCGGAATAGAGGCCGTAGCGCGCGGCATAGGGCAGATATTCGGAGGCGCCGTTTTTTTGCTCGCTCGTGAAGGTCATCGAGCCGTATTCGATGTCGCGGCGCACGATCTCGCCCGTTGTGTAAAACAGGAGCGCGTGCCAGAAATCGCGCGGAATGGGTTTATCGCGCTCCCGGAAATCGTGGGCAATCGCCGATGTCACGGAACCAGCCACGGCGTGTGAGGCTTCATGAAACAACACCTCAAATCCGTACACGCCGCGATTGCGCGGGTCATGGCTTGAAATCGTTATGTGCATGGGATCGAGAAATGAATATGCGCCGAACGGACCTGCGTACCACACGACATCCACGCGGATGCGCTGCGACGGCCAGGGCCTTTGATAAACGTCCGCAAGCTGGCCGGAAAGTTCCACGCCCATTTTTTGGATCAGCGGCGCAACCTGGGAAATCCATTCGCGGTTGGCGTGATCCTGCTGCTCCCACCAGTGAGCGCGGAAAACTGGCGCAGCGCGTTCCAGGGCTTCTACTAGGTCGGGACGCAAACCGGACTTGCAATAGGGAGTCGTTTTTCCTTCAAGATCGGGGCAAGTTTCCATCAAGGAAAGTTGATTGCTAATGATTTCCATGTCGCCATTGAGCGAAAGGTCGCGTTTTCCAAGATCCTTGGAGTAGAACGCGACCGCATCCAGCCAGGCGTGAATTTCCGCTTCCGGAAAGCCAATGAGCGAGACGGGAAGTTCGTCAGGCTGCGCTTCGCCGCGACCTGTTTGCGTAGCGGGCGACCCGGATTTCAAGAGCCGCGATTGAAGGTAAAGAAAGTGGTGCAAGTTGGACCAGAAGCCGCTATGCATTTCAAAAACGGGAAGCGGCGGGCCCACGGGAGCGGTTGTTTGCGTGGCGATCTGGCCGGAAAAATAAACTGGCGTTGTTGAATTCGAGGAAGCCTGCACTGTTGCTGCTGCGAACGTGGCAGCTGCAATCCAAACAACGCGAAAAAAATGACGGCGGCAAAGGGGCATGGCGTAACGTGCCATGTTATCGCCAAACCGTCTCCCTTGCCAGAATTGCTGTAGCCCGCCTCTTCAGAGGCGGGGATTTAGGCCATGTCCTGCTCTAACGCTAAAATAAATAAGGCTATCGAAGTTCGGGGAGCAACATTTGACAAGCGGCGCGCGCACGGAAGATGTCAGTATGGCTTCGCACTTTCATTTAAACCCTCGCCTCTGAAGAGGCGAGCTACAAGGGAGCCGAAGAGATTGAATCAATTTGAGAAGAGAGCGCTCCTAAACGTTCACCGAAACGCACGAAACAATAATTCCGCACCTTCCATCTCCGTAATCACTTTTCTTCGGACAAGCAGAGTGATCAGTTCGTTCAGAACCAGACGAATGTTGGAATCAGCATCACTCGATTGAATCATGCTGGAAGGCGCTTCTACGGTCTCGGGTTTGGGAATTGGTTCGCCGCTGAGGTCCGCAACCCAATAGCGCAACACGCTCCTGAATTCAGGCTTAGTTTCAGTGAATTTAATACCCATTCCCATGGAGGGATGGCAATAGGACACGGTGGCCAAGGACTGGAATTCGCGTGAGTCGTGTTGAATCGTGATTCGTAGCGTGGAGTCCACTGCGAAGGGAGCCATCGTATCGACGTAACACCCACCCATACTCAAATCAGAGCATCGTCCTGTTACACGCGCTTGCGAGCGAAGTTCAAAAGCCTCAGCTACGGCACTAAAAGAATAGCGAGCGAGCCTTCGGCGTTCGGGAATCTCGTTGGTTAACGATCCCTCATTCGAGGGATCAGGGTGAATAATGGGCTGATCGGATTGCTCAAACATTTTTGCGCTCAAATTCGCAGAACGCACATCTGCGCCGGCATTCATTTAGGTAAGGGATTCCGCGCGGATTCCAGCGCGAATATCGGAAGGGTAGAATAATTGTGAATCAGCGGGGTACCGCTAGCAAGAAGATTGTTGGTTGAGTGTGATGCAAAGGCGACGGGGTTAGGACGGTCCGATGCGCGGGTCCGTGCGGTCCGCGACGCCGCCCTTCTTGTCCGCGCCACGCAAGATTCCGGACGAGTCCAGGAAGAACGATCGCCGTCCCATCTTGCCGTATTCTATGGGCGAACATGCAATGGAGAAGTTTACTGCCTTGCCTGAGTCTTCCCCCAGCGCAAAGTCGGTTGCGGGCACGATTGCGTAACGGAATGTGTAGCCGTCTTTTTCCCCTGCGGCCAAAGCTTTATCCAGCAGCCCTGCAGCATCCGGCGAAACGCCATCGGCCTGAGCGGGGCCGAGCGCCGCGAGCGTTTCGGGCAAAACCCCATATGCATTGCGATAGGTAATCGCCGCGGCGGCAACGGAACGCAAATCGGCGATGGCGATGTCTTCATTCGCATCCATGTCGGCCTGTGCCCATTGCTTGGCCATGGCAGGCACGTCGAGCAGAATCAGTCCGACCGAGAGAAGTTTCCAGCTTCCGCCTTCGCGCACCAAACCAACCGTGACTTTGCGCGGTTCCTCACCGGTGATGGGAATTTCCATGGGGATAAAAGCGAGGTTTTCGCGCACCTTTGCCGGGTCGAGGCGCATTTCGGTTGTAAAACTCGGGCTTTCGCAGCGAACGATTCTTTGCCCGCTATTGCTCGTCGAGAGCAGCGGTCTGCCCGGCTCTTCGAGCAGCACAAACCGCTTCATCATTGCCGTGCGTTGCGGGCTCGGCAGAGTTTTGAAGGCTGCCGCATTTTCGGCGGTTAACGAATTTCCGAACGCCGGAGAGTCCTGGCGGCAAGCTGCGGAAAGTGTGTCGGAAAGCGCGGTTTCAGGGGGTGTTGCCATCGGTTGCTGAGATTGCGCGAGAGCTGGCGGCACACAGTCTGTGAAAAGCAAAAATAGTGCTAGGCCGAGCCCTGGTAGGACAGGTTTCAGCCTGTCTGGTTTTATTTTTGCCTGGCTCATGGGAAAAGCAGACAGGCTGAAGCCTGTCCTACTCATGACTTCGCTCCGCGCAAAATTTCGGCAAGATTTTGAGTGAATTTGGATCGGGGCATAATTTCCGCGCATCCCGCGGCGCGCGCGCGTTCTGCCAAGTCTGTTTGCACATGAGATAGAAACGCAATCACGCGCCGCGGGTTGCCTGAGCCGTTTGCGGCGCACAATTTTTCCACGGCGTCGAGCGCTCCCTGCCTCGCGTTCAGGTCCACCATGATCAGAGCCGCGGGGCTGCCCTCCGCCGCTTTCAGCAGTTGCTCGCCCGTGGAGGCCGTCTCGATCGTTACGTCCGTGAGCTTGGCCGTTTGGTGCACCTTGGCCAGGAAAAATAAATCGTCGATCAACGCGATTGCGTCAGCCATGAATTTCAATCCTCACTATAGTTCACCTTCCCGATTTACCACGTGCGCCGCCGCAACACAAGCCGCAAGGCGTCTCGTCCATTTCAAATTGCCCGGAATAAACTCAAGCGTCTGCGGTTTTCCCCTCTTTCCTCTGCGTTCTCTGTGTTAAGTCTTTGCCCTCCCAACCCCGAAAAAGCTTTAACACAGAGGGCACAGAGAAAAGAGGAGAAAACCGGAGAGTTTGGAGGAGGCGCCAGGGCGCTTCCCGTAATGATTAATCTGGGATACAAATAGCGCTGTGATGGATGAAATGGAACGCAAAATTCTAAGGGCTTTCGACCTGCATGGCGCACGTTTGCTCATGGTGGCCGATTTTGTCGAACTTTCCGGCGTGAAGGATAGCCTGCTGCAACTCGTCGAACGAGGATGGTTGCGGCGCGGAGATGCGCCGGACACATTCGTGAGAACGGAGGATGGCCGCTTGCAACTTGGCGGGCCTCGCGACGCGACGATTTATTCGCGCCCCGGCTGCCACCTGTGCGAAGAAGCAAAAGCGCAAATCGCGCCTCTTCTGAAAGCGGTCGGCGGCCGCCTCACGGAAATCAATATTGACGAAGATCCGGAACTTCACGCGCGCTACGATTACGATGTCCCGGTCATTTTCCTCGGCGCGAGAAAAGTCGCCAAGCATCGGGTCGACGCCGCGCAGTTCCGCAGGCAGTTGCGCGACGCCTCTTCAAATTCCGAATGATTTTTCTGCGTATGTAGAGGTCGCAGCGTGAAGCCGCGACCAGCTAAGTAATTTCATGTGAAGGCTTCACGCCGTCGAAATTTTCAAGGATTGTCCGGCCTGCTGTAGCCCGCCTCTTCAGAGGCGGGCTACAGCAGACCCCGGCGGAATGTAAATTCCGCTGTTCGATCCTGGATTTCGATAGAGCCAGATGATTTGCAGGAATTTTGATTCTTAATGCCCTGTGATGGGTTTCACGCCAACCGTTTTATCGGGCACATCGCCTGTGCGGCCTTTTACGCGGTCATAGACGGAAACCAGGGAAGTTGAGCCGAGTGCTTCGTTGTAATACGTGGGGACGCCGAGAGCGGTTCGCAGTTCCTCATTAAATTTGCGCATGTTGACGAGCTGCTCCGCGTGCGCGGGAAATTTTCTGCCGTCGTCCGTGAGCAGAAATTTCTGGTAGCCTGCATCCCACAGGCGCACGAATTGCCCATTCAAGAGGATGGTGGGCAAAATCGTCATCGTGTAATGGTCATCCGAAGTGCGCCGGAATTCCGCGCCACTGCCATATTTTTCAACGCGCATCACGCCGCCCGTGCTGCTTACTAGAAAGCCCGCGGTGGACAACGCGTCCATCAACTTCGCCGGAAACTTATCTTTCACATTCCACATAGTCCTCAAGAATACGGGCGGCAAGTTTCGCTGTAAAGACCAATTTCATTTGAGCAACTCACAAATGTTCTTCGCCCAATTCTCCGTGGCCCTCCTCTTTTCTCTGTGTTCTATGTGTTAAGTTTTTGACTTCCGAACCTGGAAAAGGCTTTAACACAGAGGCCTCAAGGAAAGGAGGAGAAAGGAGGAGATGCCTGAGAGTCGATTACGCTCGGACCGCCACAGATTTGGGGAAGATTATGCTAAATTATGTAAATACGATGAAGCCATCCGGTTTCGTTCGAGGGGAATGGTCTTTACGTTAGTTCAAAAGCCCTTCGCGAGTCTCACGGTTGAAGGCAGAAAATATTGTGATCTATGACCACAGTAAATAGAACCGTTTCGGTCGAGGCATCTCCGAATAAGAAACTCATTGGGCGCAAGGTGCTCGATTGCATCGGGAATACACCGCTGTTGCGCCTGGAGAGGCTCGGACCAAACTTTCCGAACGCCGAGTTTTACGGCAAAGCGGAATGGTTCAATCCCGGCGGCTCGGTGAAGGATCGCCCGGCACTGGAAATGATTCGCGATGCGGAACGCACCGGAAAATTGAAGCCCGGCCAGACGATTCTGGACGCGACAAGCGGAAATACGGGGATTGCCTACGCCATGATTGCCTCCGCTCTGGGCTATCGCGTGAAGTTGTGCCTTCCGACAAGCGCCAGCGAAGAGCGCAAAAAAATCCTCAAAGCTTTTGGCGCGGAACTGGTCTTCACTCCAGGAGACGAAGGGTCCGACGGAGCGATTATTCGGGCGCGCGAAATTATCGCTGCCGAGCCGGACAAATATTTTTATCCCGATCAGTACGGCAATGATTCCAACTGGCGTGCGCATTACAAAACCACTGCCAACGAAATCTGGGAGCAAACCGGCGGGCGAATTACGCACTTTGTCGCAGGCCTTGGCACGAGCGGTACGTTCATGGGCAACACGCGCCGTCTCAAGGAATTAAATCCCGCGATTCGGTGCATCAGTTTGCAACCGGATGCTTCGTTTCACGGGCTGGAAGGGTGGAAGCACATGGCCACCGCGATTGTGCCGCCCATTTATGACCCGACACTTGCCGACGCCAATCTGGAAGTAGGCACGGAAGAGGCGTATCGCCTTGTAAAACGCGCCGCGCAGGAAGAGGGATTATTGCTGAGCCCAAGCGCCGCCGCCGCGCTTGAAGGATGCTTCATGGTGGCCTCCAGGCTCGGCGCGGATGAGCGTGCAGTGATCGTGACAGTTCTCCCGGACTCAGGTTCAAAGTACCTAAGCGAGCGTTTCTGGGACGAAGTGTAAGAAACCGAATTGCATCGGAGAACCGATCGATGTTGCTGCTGGCGAAAAACCTGGAAAAAGAAATCCGCGACCACGGCGCGAAGGATTACCCGAATGAGTGCTGCGGCGCTATGCTGGGGACAGATAACGATGCGGCGGGGCGGGAAGTGCGCGCCCTGTTTCCACTGATTAACCGGCGGGACGATTCTCCGCGCAATCGCTTTTCGATTACGCCTGAAGATTTCCGTGCGGCCGAGCGTGCCGCAACGGAGCGTGGACTTGACCTTCTGGGGTGGTATCATTCCCACCCCGATCATCCGGCCCGGCCGAGCGAATTTGACAGGGACCATGCGTGGCCGTGGTATAGCTACGTTATTGTGAGCGTCGACAGTGGCGTGCCAAAGGATTTGACGTCCTGGCAGCTGGAGGACGATCGGTCTAAGTTTCAGCCGGAAGTGGTTGTCGCGGAACGGGTTGCGGGGGATGAGAAGTAGTTTTGTGCTTCCGTTCTGAAGCCCGTGCTTGAACCCTAAATGGATGCTAGCGCATCCGATATCTTGGTTTTTTTTAATATGAGCAGGATGCGGCGAGTTGCTCTTGCAGATTTAATTAGCGCGCGGATGCCAGACACCCTGAAATCAATAAGGAGAAACGTACGTATGGCCGTAAAGGTTATGATTCCAACGCCGCTTCGCCAATTTACCGGGAAGCAATCCAGCTTCGAATGTAATGCGGCCACCGTGGGTGAGGCGCTTAGCGGCCTGACCGGTACGTACTCCGAGTTGAAAAAGCATTTGTTCACGGATGAAGGAAAAATTCGCAGTTTCGTGAACGTCTACGTAAATGACGAAGACATCCGTTTCCTGGAGAAGGAAAACACGAAAACGAAAGATGGCGACACGGTAAGCATCGTGCCGTCGATCGCCGGCGGCGGCGCGCAAAAGAATTAGCAAGGCCGCGAAATTCGCGAAGATATGAGAAGAAATTAGAGGAGAACGTACGTGGCAATTCAGACGGACGCTATGAAACAGCAGGATGTGAAGCTTTCCAGGGAAGAAATTCAGCGCTATAGCCGCCATTTGATCATGCCGGAAGTCGGTATGGAGGGGCAGCTAAAGCTGAAGAAAGCGCGCGTGCTTACGATCGGCACGGGCGGGTTGGGAGCGCCGCTCGGACTTTATCTAGCCGCGGCGGGCGTTGGGCACCTTGGGCTCGTAGATTTCGACGTTGTCGATTCGTCGAATTTGCAGAGGCAGGTGACGTTCACGACGGCCGATGTGGGCAAACCGAAATCCGAGGCGGCCAAGGCGCGGCTTTCGGCGCTGAACCCGGACATCGAAATCGTTTCCTACGAAACGCGCTTGACCAGCGACAACGCGCTCGAACTGTTCCGTGATTACGACATTATCGTCGACGGCACAGACAATTTCCCCACGCGCTTTCTGGTGAATGACGCTTGCGTGCTGCTCGGCAAACCTAATGTGTATGGTTCGATTTTCCGATTTGAAGGGCAAGCTACCGTATTTGGGTATCCGGGCGGGCCATGCTATCGCTGCTTGTATCCTGAGCCACCTCCACCGGGACTCGTTCCTTCATGCGCCGAGGGCGGTGTGCTGGGCGTTCTGCCCGGTATAGTCGGCTCGATCCAGGCGATGGAAACAATCAAGTTGATTCTGGGCACGGGCGATTCGCTGGTTGGGCGTCTCTTGCTATTCGATGCGCTGGCTATGCGTTTCCGCGAACTGAAATTGAAGCGAAATCCGGAATGCCCGATGTGCGGCGATCACCGCACGATTACAAAATTGATCGATTACGAAGAATTCTGCGGAATTCGAGGAGAGGAAACCCCTGCAATGACGGAAGGTATTCAGGAAATCACACCAACGGAATTGAAAGCACGGCAGGATCGCGGCGACAAGCCATTTTTGCTGGACGTGCGCGAGCCTCACGAGTATCAGATTTGCAATTTAAATGGCAAACTGATTCCGCTCGGCGAACTGACCCGCCGGGTGAATGAATTGGACAGCTCGGTGGAAATGGTTGTGCACTGCCGCAGCGGAAAGCGTTCGGCCGACGCCATTCATTTTCTTAAGACAGCTGGTTTTAAAAAGCTGCTGAACCTTAAGGGCGGGATTTTGGCATGGGCGGATGAAGTCGATCCGAAAATGCCCAAGTACTAAGAGAAAAATTCGGACCCGCTTCTCGATCGTCAGATTGCAATGCCGATGAACGTTTCGAGTAGCGGGCCCAGACGAAAGAACAATAATGCCTTCGACAAAAATCAGAGTTCGGAACGACGGTCCACTGGCCATTGAAGGGGATTTTGAGTTGGTGGATATGGAAGGCAAGCCGTACGGTCTGGGCGGGCGTACAATGATTGTCCTGTGCCGCTGCGGACATTCCGCCAAAAAACCTTTTTGCGATGGTGCGCACAAAACCTGTTTTCAAGACAAACAGGAAGCTCGAGATCTTCCTCCGCCAGTGCCAAAGATTTAACCACCGTTTCAGACGCTCCTTCGTCTAACGACTGGGATCAGTTTTCCAAAAACTTTCGCCAAAAGTGTGCATTGAATAGCACAAAGGAGAATTTTCCTTGTGCGTTTCCCAAAAGGGACCGGTCTGTCTGAAAAGTTTTTAATAAAGTTAAATTCAAGTGCTGCAATCTCACAAAATTCTAATGCCATCCGCAATCTGAAGCGCGGTAGTGTCAAACTTGCTACTAGTGTGTTTCAAAATGAGAATGGTTGAGGAGTCAATGTAACGATTCTACCCATTTCACGGGAATCGCGCTGCCGCTTCCACCGACTGCCAGACACCTCTCATTAATAACTTCAATCGTATGAATCACATGCAAAGAAAATAAAAACTTGGCCAAATCGGCACTGAACTTGCTCCTCTCACTGCGTACTAAGAAATTAGGCCTAACGAACTGCTCAACTGGGGGAGCGGTGAGTGCGCTAAGTCAAATTCAGGTGTGGAGTTTTCGACTTCGGTGGTTTCTGGGGATATTGGGCGCGGCAGCGTTCCTGATATTTGTTGTCTGGCTCAGACAACTTCCCTTTACCTCCGAACCCTTATTCTATTCCTACCTGCAAATCGTCGGCAGTCTGCTGTGCTTCACTTACGCGGCGAATGCCATGGTGCGGTTTCGCGGAACGCATGACCGCCTGACGCTCATTCTTGCGTTTGGATTCGTTCTTTCCGGTGTGATCGAAACGGCTGCTACATTTAATTTTTACGATGTGTATACGTATGACGCTTACAGCCAGGTTCGGATTCCGCTTACCTGGATGGTCAGCCGGACCTTGCTGGCTCTCGTGCTAATCGTTGCCCTGGTTGTGGAGCGCCGGGTTCCGAATTCACGTGAACCCAGCAAAGAAATTGCTGTAGCGCTATTCGCCGTTGTGGCCGTGGCTTATGCCACGAGTGTTGCTTACTTGTGGTCTCCGCTAGCCCAGGTGATGCACCCCAAGGCAATCATTTCCAGGCCAGGGGACGTACTGCCGGCGGTCTTTTTTACGATGGCGGCGATAGGGTTCAGCCGCTATTCGCGGCGCAATCCCTCCCCGTTCGATTCGTTATTCTGCGCTGCCATCTGGATGAACGTGGCTTGCCATGTGCTTTCCACTCAATCGGAAAGGTTGATGGACGCTCCTTTCATGATCGCCCAACTATTAAAAGTGGGCAGCTACGTCCTTGTCCTGGGCGGGGCGCTGCTGGACAACGCGCGTTTGTTCGAACAAGTCCGGCGCCTTGCGGTGACGGATTCCCTGACTGGCCTTTCGAATTACGGGACGCTGATTAATGTAATGGATGCTGAAATCCAGCGTTCGCGGCGCACCGCTCGGCCCTTTTCCATTTTATTGCTGGATATGGACGACCTCAAAACGATCAACGATGTTCACGGGCATCTGGTGGGTAGCCGCGCGATCTGCCGCTTGGCGCAAGTGCTGCGAGTGCATTCGCGAGCGACGGACACTGCCGCGCGCTACGGAGGGGATGAGTTCGCCGTGGTGCTGCCAGAAGCGGATAAGGAAGCGGCAGAGGCAGTAGGGCGCCGGATATGCGAGCGCGTGTCCGAAGATGGTGAATTTCCTCGCGTCACCGTAAGTGTTGGAGCCGCCGTTTTCCCAAAAGATGGAGAAACGATTGATGCCTTGCTCAACGTGGCGGACAAAGCTTTGTACGGAATGAAACGACGGCCGGATGGGATGCGCACTTTAGCTCGTATCGCGGCTTGCCTGTAAAGAGCTCAATCTACCGGGTTGCGACCGGATCCGGCCATAGAGGAAGAGATGCCTGCAACTTTTGATATCACGCGACTCGAAAAAAGAATTCCGATGACGGTGGCGGTCCACATTTCCGAGCGCGAATCGGCCGCCTGCGTGGAGACGACCTTTACGGAGGACGTCAGTTCGCGAGGAGCGCGCGTGCCAAGCGCTCGCCGCTGGAATCGTAATCAGGTATTGAATTTTGAATCGTTGCCCGGCGATTTTCGCGCTTTAGCGCGTGTGGCGTATTGCCGGCCGCATCCCGATGGCTATGTCATCGGACTTGAGTTCCTAGAGCCCATTGGCCGGTGGGTGGTTACCGCCCCAGTCGGCTCAGGGAAACCGCTGCAAGGATAGGAGGGACACGCGAAGAAGGCAAACAACTGGCGTAAGTTTTTACCCAGAAGCGCCTGACATTCCGCGGGAACGGGATGACA
>Ga0210386_10001737_pt1 | contig 19130 bp, 15 predicted proteins | sample IncBWH32OmetaG_FD_160091 | JGI IMG/M metagenome (GOLD analysis project Ga0210386, IMG submission 160091) | Forest soil microbial communities from Barre Woods Harvard Forest LTER site, Petersham, Massachusetts, United States - Inc-BW-H-32-O ... | reverse complement strand
CGCCTCCTCCAGCGCCTCGATGTTGGTGCCCTGCTTGGCCGAGATGTCGACGAACATCGTGTCGCCACCGAAATCCTCTGCCACCAGACCGTATTCGGTCAGCTGAGCCCGGATCTTGGCCGGGTCGGCACCTTCCTTGTCGATCTTGTTCACCGCCACCACGATCGGCACGTCGGCCGCCTGCGCGTGGTTGATGGCCTCCACCGTCTGCGGCATCACACCGTCGTCGGCGGCCACCACCAGGATCGCGATGTCGGTGGCCTTGGCACCGCGGGCACGCATGGCGGTGAACGCCTCGTGACCCGGGGTGTCGATGAAGGTGATCAGCCGCTCGTCGCCGTCGAGGTCGACGGACACCTGGTAAGCACCGATGTGCTGGGTGATGCCACCGGCCTCGGCCTCGCGGACGCTGGCATTACGGATGGTGTCCAGCAGTCGGGTTTTACCGTGGTCGACGTGACCCATCACGGTCACCACCGGCGGGCGGGTCTGCAGGTCTTCCTCGCCACCCTCGTCTTCGCCGTAGCTCAGATCGAAGGATTCCAGCAGCTCGCGGTCTTCGTCCTCGGGGCTGACGACCTGAACGACGTAGTTCATTTCGCCGCCCAGCAGCTCGAGCGTCTCGTCGCCGACCGACTGGGTCGCGGTCACCATCTCGCCGAGGTTGAACAGCGCCTGCACCAGCGCGGCCGGGTTGGCATCGATCTTCTCGGCGAAATCCGACAGCGACGCGCCACGGGCCAGCCGGATGGTCTCGCCATTGCCGTGCGGTAGCCGCACGCCGCCGACGACCGGCGCCTGCATGTTCTCGTACTCGGCGCGTTTCGCCCGCTTGGACTTGCGGCCGCGCCGTGGCGCGCCGCCAGGACGGCCGAACGCGCCGGCAGCACCGCCGCGCTGGCCGGGGCGTCCACCACCGCCACCACCGCCGCCGCCGGGACGGCCACGGAACCCGCCACCACCGCCGGGTGGAGCACCAACGCCACCACCGCCGCCGGCGCCGCCGCGGTAGTTACCGCCGCCACCGCCGCCGGGCCGACCGCCACCCGGACCACCTGGCCGACCGCCGACGCCGCCGGGTCGTGGCGCGCCGGGACGTGGTGGACGACCTTGTCCAGCACCGGAGCCGCCGCCAGGGCGGGGTGGCATGCTGCCGGGCGACGCGCCCGGGCGGGGGGCACCGGGGCGGGCGGCACCCGGACGCGGGGCCGGCGGACGCGGAATTGGCCGGTCCACCGGCTGTGCCGTCGAGAACGGGTTGTTGCCGACGCGCGGCGTGCGAGCCGCCGGCTTCGGGACCGGACGCGGGCCGGGCATAGGTCCGGGCCGCGTCGGGGTCGGCGACGGTGCCGTCGCCTGCGGCTGTTCCGGGGCCGGGGCCGGCGGCGCGGCCGGCTCCGGCGCGCGCGGCGGGGCCGGTTTGGGACCGGCGGGTTTCGGCGCCGTTGCAGCGGCCTGGACCCCCTGGTCTTTGGCTGCGGCCGCGCCGTTGCCGGCGGTCTTCTCCTGCGCGGGCTTGCTGCCTCCGAACGACTCACGCAGCCGACGCGCGACCGGCGCTTCTACCGTCGACGATGCGGATTTAACGAATTCGCCCTGTTCGCTGAGCCGGGCGAGTACTTCTTTGCTGGTAACACCGAGTTCCTTAGCTAACTCGTGTACGCGCGCCTTGCCTGCCACTACATCTCCTGTCTATGAGGCGACAGCTGTGGTCGGCCGCGCCTCGGGTTTAGCTATGACGCATGGTCATCGAGACTTCACGGTGTGCTCATGTTCTTCGCTACCTGTTCTGTTGGCGGGATGATCGGGCGCGTCCAAAAACTCGATGTGCTCGACCACCGCTGATGCGTCCAGTGCTCCGGCGATCCGCAACGCTCGCGCGAACGCTCGCCGCCGGATCGCTTCTTGTGCGCACTTCGGAATGGGATGCAGCCATGCACCCCGCCCCGGAAGACTACCTGCTGGGTCAACCCTCACGGCGTATTTACCGTTCCCGGTCGACACAGCCACCACTCGAAGCAGTTCGACGGCCAACTCTCGCTTTCGGCAACCGACACACGTCCGCACCGGTCCATCGACGCGTCGATGTGCGGAGGCCGAAGTCTCGCGCTGGATCACGGCTTAGTTTACCTGCACCGAACCGGTGGTCAGCACCACCCGCGGTGTCCGGCGGGCGCGGTTAGCTGGACGGCCCCATCGGCTCCGCGCCCACCTCGAGATAGTCGGCGTCGGGCAGCGCCGGGCGTGGCGCCGACGGGCGGTCCAGGTAGAAGATCGCGGTCGAGGCGATGTCGTCATGTCGCGGCCGGTAGCGCCGCTGCGGCGTCCAACCGAGGGCCTGGATGTCCACCCGCAGATCGGCGCTGAAGTGGATCGGGTCGAGAACGTGCCAGCGGTACATGCCGAACCGCTGCTGGCTGCGATACAGCCCGTCCGGGCGAATGACCTGATGCAAACCGAGAAACGGTGTCGAGTAGGTCGTATAACCCTGGCCAGGCACATCGAAGTTCCAGGCGCCGCCGAAATAGTCCTCGGTACCGGTGCCACAGATCGTGGGGAACTCCTCGTCGCCGTCGAGGTAGAACTTGACTTCGCCCTCACCCCACCAGCCGGGGTCGTTGGCGCCCCACGCCAGATAGGTGCCGACGTAGTTCCCCGCGCCGTGGACACGATCCAGGATCGGGTGCAGCGTGCCGGCGGCGAGCGGGTTGCTCCGGCGAAACTGGCAGTGCAGATAACCCGTATCGGCCATCTCGGTTGCGAAGTCCACGTCGATCTCGTAGCTGATCTGGTAATAGACGACGGCGGTCCGCGGCGCGCGGTTCTCCAATGTCAGCCGGGCATGCCGGGGCACCGGCATCGGCCAGTAACTGTTGAAGCCGCCGTGCGGATTGACGGCGATCGGCAGTGACGATAGCTGGGCGAACTCACACCAGCCCTGACCGAAGAAGTCGCCAAGTGGTACCTCGATCGCGGGCTGGTCTGCGCCGTCCCAATAGGCGCGCAGGATCAGGCTGCGCCAATTGCTGTGGTGGGCGGTCAGCCAGAGGTGCGTGATGAGCGCCGGCCCGTCAATGGCGGCCAGCTCGAACGTGGTCTGTCCACCGATTTCGACGCTGGGCGAGACCTTCCAGCCCACGCCGAGGTCTGCCGCGCAGGCCGCGCCGGTGCCCGCTTCGGCGCGGGCACCGCCGCCCTTCGCCCCATCGAAGTTTTCCGGGCTGATCGAACGGGACTGGGCACCGCTCAATCGGGCCAGGGAACGCAGGTCGGTCACGGGTCACCGGGTCAGCGGTCGTGTGCCATCCCGTGGGTGGCGCCATGCCCCGGGTGCTCCGCCGGCTGATCGGGCGAATCCCCGCGGATGTCGATGCGCCAGCCGGTGAGCCGGGCCGCCAGTCGGGCGTTCTGGCCCTCCTTACCGATGGCCAGCGACAGCTGAAAGTCGGGCACCACCACCCGAGCCGCCCGGGCGTTCTGGTCGATCACGGTCACCGAAACCACCTTTGCCGGCGACAGCGCGTTCGCCACGAACCGAGCCGGGTCCTCGTCGTAGTCGATGATGTCGATCTTCTCCCCGGACAGCTCACTCATCACATTGCGCACCCGCTGACCCATCGGGCCGATGCAGGCGCCCTTGGCGTTCAGACCGGGAACCCGAGAAGCAACCGCGATCTTCGACCGGTGGCCGGCTTCGCGTGCCACCGCGACAATCTCCACCGACCCGTCGGCGATCTCGGGGACCTCCAGCGAGAACAGCTTGCGCACCAAGTTGGGGTGAGTGCGGGACAACGTGATCACCGGTTCGCGGGAGCCGCGGCTCACGCCAACCACGTAGCACCGCAGCCGTTCACCATGCTCGTAAACCTCACCGGGAACCTGCTCAGCCGCCGGGATCACGCCCTCGGATCCCTTGGTCTCGCTGCCCATTCGGACCACCACGAAGCCGCGTGCATTGGCCCGGCTATCACGTTGCACGACACCGGCAACGATCTCGCCCTCGTGGGTCGAGAACTCGCCGAAGGTGCGCTCGTTCTCGGCGTCGCGAAGCCGTTGCAGCATGACCTGCCGTGCGGTGGTGGCCGCGATCCGCCCGAAACCCTCCGGAGTGTCTTCCCATTCGCTGAGCACAATCCCGTCGTCGTCGAGCTCACGGGCGAACACCTGGACGGCACCGGTTTTGCGGTCGATTTCGATATGCGCATCCTGCTTGTGGCCCTCGGAGTGCCGGTAAGCGCTGAGCACCGCGGCCTTGACGTCCTCGAGCAAGTCGTCGAACGAGATTCCTCGTTCCACCACGATCGCGTGCAGAGCGGCCATGTCGATGTTCATGTTCTGCCTCCCGTCTCCGCACTCCGATCGGCAGCCGCTAGCTCCAGTTCGCGTTTGGACGGAGGCGAAAACTCAACCTGGACAACAGCTTTCCGGATATCACCGATCGGCACCGGACGCACCGCCCAGTCCCGGGCCCGCTCGTCGCGGACCACCAGCATCAGCGTGTTATCGGATATCTCGCCAACTCGTCCGGTGATTTGCGTTTCGTCGGCCAGCGCCAGTTCGACCTTGCGGCCCCGCGCGCGGCGGAAGTGCTTCTCGGTGGTCAGCGGGCGGTCCACGCCAGGCGAGCTGATTTCCAGCACATAGCCACCCGCAATGCTTTTCACCGCATCCAGCAAGGTCGACGCGGAACGGGACAGCGTGGTGATGGTGTCCAGATCGAGGGCGGTGTCGCCGTCGGCAATCACGGTTATTCGCGGCGGACGGGACCGCACATCGATGACGACATCCTCAATTTCGTAGCCTGCGCGCGCGAACTCACCATCGAGTAGCTCGATCACCTGCGTCTGTGACGGTAGCCCGATGGCCACGGCGAGCTCCTCATCTTGAGTTGTCCGGTCCGGCGGTGCTCCGGTTCGCACGATTCAGCGCGTCCACGGCGCAACCAATAACGATACGCCAGGAATGCCGTACAAACCCTGATCGCGGCTGGCTTACCCGGCGTTACGCCGGGCTGTGCAAGGCCCGGTCAGAGCAATGGCAGGATGTTGCTGTGCCACGCACGCCGTCCGTTGTCAGCCCGGCGGTCAGCAGGCGGCGGGTACTGGCCGGCGGCGCCGCTCTCGCCCTGCTCGGGATCACGGGGTCCGCCTGCAGTTCGCCGCCCGCACCGCCGGCGGTCGACGAACTCGAATCGCAATTGAAACTGGCCCGGCATGACAGCGAGCTGGCCACCGCGGCAGCCGCGGCCGCGGCCCAGCCGGTTAGCGCGGCGCTGACCGAGGTTGCCTCCGAACGCGCTCGACACGCACAGGCGCTGGCCACTGAGATCGCCCGTCTCGCCGTCAACCCGACATCCACCTCCAGTCAGACCACCAGCCCGACACCCACCACCTCGGCCGCCGCGGCGCCCCCACCGTCGCTGTCCGACGTGACCAATTCGTTGCGCACCTCCGCGGCCAGCGCCACCCATCTGGCCACCACGTCGTCGGGATATCGGGCGGGCTTGCTCGGCTCCATCGCCGCCGCGTGCACGGCGGCCTACAGCGTTGCGCTGGTGTTCGGAGGATCGGCCTCATGACGTCCGCTGAGCCATCAGGCCACGACACGCCCTACGACACCGCGCTGTGCGCCGCACTGACCACCGAGCACTCCGTGATCTACGGCTACGGCATCGTGTCCGCCCACTGCCAGCCCGACGCCAACAGCCTGGTGTCTTTTGCGCTGAACCAGCATCGCCAACGGCGTGACCAGGTGATCGCGATGCTCGCCGCCCGCTCGGTCAGCGCCCCGGTGGCCGCCGCGGGCTACCAACTGCCGATGCCGGTCAACAACCCGACCGATGCGACCCGCCTGGCCGCGCAAATGGAGAAGGACAGCGAGTTGGCCTGGCGGGCGGTCATCGAACAGGCGCAGGACCCGCAAGACCGACGGTTCGGGGTGACCGCGTTGACCCAAAGCGCCGTGCTGGCCGCCCGATGGAAGCAGGCGCTGGGCGACTGGCCGATCACCACGGCCTTCCCCGGCAGCGACTAACCGCGCCGAGCCGACACCGCAGCCGTGAGGTCGGTGGCCAGCCCGGCGCCGACCGACAATTCACGGGTCTCGCCGGTGAACCGATTGCGCAGCTCGACAGTGCCGTCCGCCCAGCCGCGTCCCACCACGACGATCCACGGCACACCGAGCAGTTCGGCGTCCTTGAACTTCACCCCGGGCGATGCCTGCCGGTCGTCGAGCAGCACCTCGATGCCCAGCCGATCCAGATCGGCGGCCAGCGCGGTGGCCCCGGCGCGCGCCTCGGCATCCTTGTTGGCGATCACCAGATGCACGTCGAACGGCGAAACCTCGGGCGGCCACCGCAGCCCCAGCTCGTCGTGGTGCTGTTCGGCGATGACCGCTACCAGCCGCGACACCCCGAGACCGTAAGAACCCATGGTCACCCGCACCGGTTTGCCGTCTTCACCGAGCACGTCGACGGTGAAGGCATCGGTGTACTTGCGACCGAGCTGGAAGATGTGGCCGACCTCGATGCCGCGTGCCGAGACCAGCGGCCCGGCGCCATCGGGAGACGGATCGCCGTCGCGCACTTCGGCGGCCTCGATGGTGCCGTCGGCGGTGAAGTCGCGGCCGGCGACCAACCCGACGACATGCTGCCCGAGTTTGTCGGCGCCGGTGATCCAGCTGGTTCCGTCCACGATGCGCGGGTCGACGAGATAACGAACATCGTTGTCGCGCAACGATTTCGGGCCGATATATCCCTTCACTAGAAACGGATACCTGGTGAAGTCGGCATCGTCGAGCAGTTTGTATTCGGCTGGATCGAGGGCGGCGCCCAGCCGCTTGTCGTCGACCTCGCGGTCGCCCGGTACGCCGATTGCCAGCAGCTCCCAGTCTCCGCCCGGTTGGCGCACCTTGAGCATGACGTTCTTCAACGTGTCGGCGGCGGTGACAGTGCGGCCCAAGTCGGCGCTGTTCGCCCACTCGACCAAAGTCGCGATGGTCGGGGTGTCGCCGGTGTCGTGGACCACCGCCTCGGGCAGCCCGTCGATCGGTCGGCTTTCCGGGCGAGCGGTGACGACCGCCTCGACGTTGGCGGCGTAGCCAGATGCCGGGCAACGCACGAAGGTGTCTTCACCGACCGCGCTCTCGGCCAGGAACTCCTCGGAGGCCGACCCGCCCATCGCGCCCGATACCGCGGACACGATGACATAGCGCACCTGCAGCCGGTCCAACATGCGCTGGTAGGCCTCGCGGTGCGCGTGGTAGGCAGCCTTGAGCCCGGCGTCGTCGACGTCGAAGGTGTAGGAGTCCTTCATCACGAACTCGCGGACCCGCAGCAGGCCGGCCCGAGGCCGCGCCTCGTCGCGGTACTTGGTCTGGATCTGGTAGAGCACCAGCGGGAAGTCTTTGTAGGAGCTGTACTCCCCTTTCACCGCCAGGGTGAAGACTTCCTCGTGGGTCGGGGCAAGCAGATAGTCGTTGCCGCGACGGTCGTGGAGCCGAAAAATACCGTCGCCGTACTCGGTCCAGCGGTTCGTCGTCTCGTAGGGTCCGCGCGGCAGCAAGGCCGGAAAGAGGATCTCCTGCCCGCCGATGGCGTTCATTTCTTGCCGCACGACGCGTTCGATGTTGCGCAGGACCCGCAACCCGAGGGGCAGCCAGCTGTACAGCCCAGGCGCGACCGGTCGGACGTACCCCGCGCGGATCAACAGCTTGTGGCTGGCAACTTCGGCATCGGCGGGGTCGTCGCGCAGCGTGCGCAAGAACAGCTCGGACATCCGGGTGATCACAGCGCGCAAGCCTAACCGTGAACGCGATCCAGCCGGGCACGGCGGGTGGTCGTCGGAGAGCTAGATCTCTCCGACGTCGAGGGCGTGCTGGACTTCCTGAGCGTGGGCCACCTGCTTGGCGCTGTATCCGATGAACAGCGCGACGGCGCCAGTCAGGACGGCGACCCCGGCCACCCAGAGCAGGCCGTAGGTGTAGCCGTGATCAAGCGCATGCAGCTGAGCGGTGTTCATGTTCTTCACCGGCCCATTGGTGCCGCCCAAATACAGCGTGCGCGACGTGATGACGGCCTGAATGACGGCAAGGACGACCGGCCCACCGAGGTTCTGCAGCATCATCACGATCGCCGACGTCGGCCCGATCCGGTCAAAGCCGACGTCCGTGATCGCCGAGAGCGCCAGCGGGACGATGATCATGCCGATACCGATGCCGCCGAGCGTGATCAGCGTCACCAAGGTCGGGAAATACGGCATGGCGCGATCGAGCGTCGAACCGTAGACCATCGCACCCACCACCAGGATTCCGCCGGTGATCACTACGGCCCGCGGCTGAAACCACGACACCAGCTGAGAAGAGGCGCCCAGGCCGATGCCCATCGCGATGGTGAACGGGATGAAGCCGACGCCGGCGCGCAGCGCCGTGTAGCCCATCAGCTCCTGCACATAGAGGCCGATCAGCACCGTGACCGTGAACAACACACCGCCACCCAGGAAGATCGCCACAAAGGTAGCCAGCCGGTTGCGGTCGAAGAACAGGTCTAACGGCACGACAGGGTTATCGGCGGTGCGCTCGACGATCGCGAACGCGATGAACGCCACCAAGGCCACCACGCCCGAACCGATAGTGGTGACGGAGATCCAACCCTTTTCCGGGCCGACGGAGAAGGCGAAAACGGCCGCGGTGCAGGCCAGTGTGGCAAGGACAGCGCCGCTGGCGTCGAGCTTCATTCGCTCCCGCTGGGTTTCCCGCAGCGTGTTGCGGGCCAGGTGGATCATCACCAGTCCGATCGGCACGTTGACCAGGAACGCCAGCCGCCAGGACAGCTCGGTGAGCGCCCCGCCGACGACCAAGCCCATGACCGACCCGACGCCGGCCATCGCGCCGAACACCGCTGTCGCGGCGTTACGGGCCGGGCCCTTGGCAAAGGTGGTGGCGATGAGCGCCAAGCCGGTGGGTGTGGCGATCGCCGCGCCCACACCCTGCAGTAACCGTGCGGTGACCAGGGTCGGGTCATCCCAGGCGATGCCACACAAGGCCGAGGCGATGGTGAAAAGCGCGACCCCAACGGTGAAGGTGCGTTTGCGGCCGATGGTGTCACCGAGGCGGCCGCCGAGCAGCATCAAACCGCCGAAAGTCAGCACGTAGGCGGTGATCACCCAGCTACGCCCGGCATCGGTCAGGCCCAAATCGTTCTGAATCTTGGGAAGCGCGACGATCGCGATGGTGCCGTCCATGGTCGCCATCAGCTGCATTCCGCAGATGGCGATGACGGCGGAGAAAAAGCGTCGAGACGGCCGCCACGTCGAGGAAGTCCTGCTTGGAGGGCTTGCGGCCGTCTTGGGTGCGGGCGCTGGGGGCATATGAACTACTCGCTCGGAGCGTTCAGACGTCCATTCGTGGACAGCCCGCTCTGCGTCGTTGAGAGCCGTCATAAGAACTTACCCTACAGTAATCTTAGGAATCTTTTAACCGCCGAATGCCGCTACCGTACCGATCACGATGATCGCGGGGGGCCGAATTCCCTCTGAACGGATCTTTTCCGGCGCGTCAACGAGGGTGGCCCGCAACGTATGTTCGCCGGCCGTCGTTCCGTGTTGGACCACCAATACCGGCGTATCCGCAGGTCGGCCGCCTTTCAGCAGCGCTTCGGAGAAGAGCTCGATGCGCTCCACCGCCATCAGCAAAACGATCGTGCCGGACATCGCCGCCAATGCGTCCCAATTTACTAACGATTCGGGGTGCCCCGGCGCAACATGGCCGCTCACCACCACAAACTCGTGATTTAGGCCGCGGTGAGTGACCGGAACACCCACCGACGCGGGCACCGCTATGGCACTCGTCACACCGGGGACCACCGTCACCGGAACGCCGGCATCGACACACGCCAGCAGCTCCTCGTATCCGCGCGCGAACACGAACGGGTCGCCCCCCTTGAGGCGCACCACAAACTGACCGGCCCGGGCCCGCTCGATCATGACGGCGTTGATGGCGTCCTGAGCCATCGCCCGCCCGTAGGGGATTTTGGCGGCGTCGATCACCTCGACGTGCGGGGGCAGCTCGGCGAGCAGCTCCGGCGGCGCCAGCCGATCGGCGACGACGACGTCGGCCTGGGTGAGCAGCCGCCGGCCGCGGACGGTGATCAGTTCCGGATCTCCGGGCCCGCCGCCGACCAGCGCCACCCCGCCGCGCACCACATCGGTGCTCTCGGCGGTGATGACCCCCTGCTGCAGTGCCTCGCGGATCGCCGAGCGGATTGCCGCCGAACGACGGTGCTCGCCACCAGCCAGGACTCCCACCGACAGGCCGGCATAGCTAAACGATGCCGGAGTCACGGCGGTGCCCTCGACCGCGATATCGGCGCGGACGCAGAAGATTCGGTGCCGGTCGGCCTCGGCAACCACCGCCGAGTTCACTTGCGCGTCGTCCGTGGCCGCGATCGCATACCATGCGCCGGCCAAATCGCCATCGCGATACTCGCGCAGCGACAAGGTAATCGCGTTCATCGCCTCGACCGCGCGGGTGGCCGTACGGGTGATGACGTGCACGTCTGCTCCGCTGGCGATGAGCAGCGGAAGCCGACGTTGAGCCACGGTGCCGCCGCCGACCACGACAACCTTCTTGCCGGCCAGCCGCAGGCCGACCAGATAGGGGTTCTCCGGCGTCGTCACCCGGCGATTTTCGCAGCTGCGGCGTGGGCCACGAAGCGCGCCACCGCCTCGGGGGTCGCAGCCGGATGCGTGTGCAGATACGAAGCGTGCACTCGGTCGTGGACCGCGCCATCGCGCACGGCATCCACGTTTGCGCCCCGATATATCCACGCTGGCTGGTAGGCGTCGGTGAATGTGACTGCGGTGCGGTGGAATTCGTGTCCGACGACCCGCTGGCCTGCGCGGTACAGTGGCGAATCGGTCACCGCGACAGCGTCGCGATAGGCCAAGGTGAGGTGCTCGGTGAAGCGTGCCGATCCGGCCAGCACGCCGCACATCGGATGCCCGTCGAGCTCGGAAACCAGGTATAGCAGCCCGGCGCATTCGGCGTGAATCGGCGCGTTGGCGGCCGCCAACGCGTTGACCTGGCGCCGGGCGACGTCATTACCCGACAGTTCGGCGGCGAATTGCTCGGGGAAGCCGCCGGGCAACAGCACCGCGTCGGTGCCGTCAGGCAGCGGTTCGACGAGCGGGTCGAACTCCTTGACGTCGGCGCCGCATGCCTGGACCATCTCGGCGTGTTCGGCATAACCGAAACTGAACGCCTTTCCGCCGGCTAACGCCACCGTGACCGGCTCGGTGACGGGTTCGGCCACAACGGCCGACGGGTCCCACGCCGGATCGGCGACACGGCACTGGGCGAGCCCGAACACAGCGCCGACATCGACGTGACGGGCGATCAGATTCGTCATCGCCGCGACCGCGTCCCGCGCACGCCGATCGTATTCAACGGCGGTGACCAAACCCAGATACCGCGACGGCACCTCTAATTCGTCGCGGCGCGGAATCGCGCCCAGTACTGGGACACCGGCCTGCTCGCATGCCTGCCGCAGCACCCGCTCATGTCGTGCCGACCCCACCCGGTTGAGCACGACGCCGGCAATGCGGGTCGCGGGATCGAATGTCGAAAACCCGTGCAGAAGCGCCGCGATGCTCTGGCTTTGGCCGCGCGCATCGACCACCAGGACAACCGGAACGGCGAGCATGGCCGCGACGTGTGCGGAGGACCCGGACGCCGGTATGCGCGCGCCGGAGTCGATGCGACCATCGAAAAGTCCCATCACTCCTTCGATTACGGCGATGTCCGCGCCGGCAGCACCGTGCGCGTAGAGCGGCCCGATCAGCTGCTCCCCCACCAGAACCGGATCCAAGTTGCGACCAACGCGGCCGGCTGCCAGCGCGTGATACCCCGGGTCGATGAAGTCCGGGCCGACCTTGAAGGGAGCCACGACATGCCCTGCCTGCCGCATCGCGCCGATCAAGCCCGTCGCGACGGTGGTCTTTCCGCTGCCCGACGCGGGTGCGGCGATCATGACAGCGGGGACCGTCACCACTCGATGCCCTTCTGGCCTTTGCGGCCGGCATCCATCGGGTGCTTGACCTTGGTCATCTCGGTGACGAGGTCGGCGACGTCGACCAACCGCGAGGGAGCGTCGCGACCGGTGATCACCACATGCTGGCGGCCCGGTCGGGCGAGCAGCGTCTGCACCACCTCCTCGACGTCGACCCAGCCCCACTTCAGCGGATAGGTGAACTCGTCGAGCACGTAGAAGTCGTGGCGCCCCGCGGCCAGCCGGCGGGCGATCTCGGCCCAGCCGTCCGCGGCTGCCGCGGCGTGGTCGTCGTCGCTGCCGGTCTTGGGTGACTTACGTATCCAGGACCAGCCGGTGCCCATCTTGTGCCATTCCACCGGCCCACCCAGCCCATGCTCCTCATGCAGCCGCCCCAGCTGGCGGAACGCCGCCTCCTCACCGACCTTCCACTTGTCGCTCTTGACGAACTGGAACACCGCGACGCTCAAACCGGAGTTCCATGCCCGCAACGCCATTCCGAAGGCGGCCGTCGACTTTCCTTTGCCCGCGCCGGTGTGTACAGCCAGCACCGGCAGGTTGCGTCTGGCTCGGGTGCTCAGCCCGTCCTCGGGGACCGCAAGCGGACGACCCTGTGGCATAAGCGGTTACCTCTCGGCGGTTCAGGCCGCGCCGCGCACGGCCCGGGTCAGATAGTCGGCTCGCAGCTGTTCCAGCCGCACCGACGGGGCGCCAAGCTGCGCCGCCAACTGCTGTGCCAAACCGAGCCGGACATACGACGTTTCACAGTCGACGACCACCGCGGCCGTGCCTTCGGCGACCAGCAGCGCCGCCGCTGATCGGCTGCGGCCCAACGGGTCTCGTCCGGCATTGGCCCGGCCGTCGGTGAGCACCACCACCAGGGGGCGTCGGGCCCGATCGCGCACCTTTTCGCGGACCAGCAGTTCGCGTGCGGCGAGCAGACCTTCCGCAAGGGGAGTTTGGCCGCCGGTGTCGAAGCGCGACAGCCGCCGCCCGGCGATGTGCGCCGACGTCGTCGGCGGCAGTAGCAGCCGCGCTTCCTGCGCGCGGAAGGTGATCACCGCAACCTTGTCGCGCCGCTGATAGGCGTCGCGCAACAGCGACAAAGTAGCGCCACTCACCGCAGCCATCCGGTCTCGGGCCGCCATCGACCCGGATGCGTCGACGACGAAGATGACCAGGTTGCCTTCGCGGCCCTCCCGGACGGCTCGGCGCACATCGGCCGGTTGCAGCCGCAGCCGACCCGCTCCCTCGGCATGTTCGGCAGCAGCCAACACGGTGGCGAACAGATGCAGGCCATGTCCCTCGGCCTGCGAGTCGGTGGCAGCCACCGCGCTGCCCGAGGCGTTGCGGGCCCGCGATCGACGGCCCGGCGCGCCGGCACCGACGCCGGGCACAGTCAGCGCACGGGTTCGGAAAGTCGCCGACGGAGTGTCGCTGGGCTTCGCGTGTGTTTTTGGGAGCGGCGAATCATTCTGATGTTCAGCGTCATTCATGCTTTGGCCACCACCGGGCGGTTCGGGGTCGGGCTCGGGATCATCGGGCGGGCCGGCCGCCTCCGCCAATGCAGCGTCAAGTTGCCCCGGGTCGATTCCGGGATCGTCGAACGGGTCACGCCGGCGCCGGTGCGGCAGCGCCAACTCGGCGGCCACCCGAATGTCCTGCTCGCTCACCGTGTCGCAGCCACACCACGCCGCGTGGGCAACCGCGGTTCGGGCAATCACCAGATCAGCCCGCATGCCGTCGACGTCGAACGCGGCGCACAGTGCTGCGATCCGCCGTAACTCGTTGTCCGGCAATACCACATCGTCGACAAGCTCGCGCGCGGAGGCGACTCGGCGGGCAAGTTCGGCGTCGTCGGCGGCATAACGCTGCGCGAAAGCGTCCGGGTCCGCCTCATAGTCCATCCGCTGCCGAATCACCTGTGTCCGGACGTCGATGTCCCGCGACGCGTGCACGTCGACGGTGAGGCCGAACCGGTCCAGCAGCTGCGGGCGTAACTCGCCCTCCTCTGGATTCATCGTGCCGATCAGCACGAACCGAGCCTCGTGCGAATGCGAGATCCCGTCGCGCTCAATGTGCACTCGCCCCATCGCGGCGGCATCCAGCAGCAGATCGACCAGGTGGTCGTGCAGCAGATTCACCTCGTCGACATAGAGCACACCGCCGTGGGCACGGGACAGCAGGCCCGGTGAGAATGCGTGCTCGCCGTCGCGCAGCACCCGCTGCAGATCCAGTGAGCCGATTACCCGGTCCTCGGTGGCACCGATCGGCAACTCGACCAGACGAGCGTCAGCGCCGGCCGGGTCACTCGCTGCCGAAAGCAGTGCGGCCAGGCCGCGCACGGCCGTCGACTTGGCGGTGCCCTTCTCGCCACGGATCAGCACCCCGCCGATCTCCGGGCGCACCGCACACAAAATCAGCGCCAGCCGCAGCTGGTCGTGTCCGACGATCGCGCTGAAGGGGTAGGTTTTCACGGCTGGCCCACCGGACCGGCGCCGTGCCCACCCACCGGGCCGGCGCCGTGCCGCACCATGGGCACGTGCGGAACCCCGTCGTCGAGGAAGTCGTCGCCGTCACGGACGAATCCGTGCTGGGCATACATGTCCGTTAAATAGATCTGCGCATTGATCCGGCACGGATAGTCGCCCACCTCGGCCAGCGCCGCGCGCAACAACCGGGTGGTGTGGCCCTGGCCGCGCGCGCTGCGTTCGGTGCACAGCCGGCCGAGCCGAAATGCCTTGTGTCCGCCCGCATGCTCCTCCATTAGCCGCAGCGTGCAGATCACCTCGCCGTCAGGGGCCTCCAGCCAGAAATGCCGGGTTTCGGCGAGCAGATCGCGCCCGTCCAACTCGGGATATGGACGGGCCTGTTCCACCACGAAGACCTCCACCCGCAGCTTGAGCAGCGCGTAAAGCGTCGGCACGTCAAGGTCTTTGGCCCATGCCCGGTGCAATGCAGCGGTCATGGCTCGCCCGCCGAGTCGCCCACCGACGATGCCGGCCGCGCAGCGGCCTGAGGTGGGGGCACGCCCCCTCGCCGCTGCGCGGGCGGGGGTACCCCCACCCGCTTGCGGGGGCAAGGCGGGCAATCAGGGTTAAGCCCTAAGGCCTTGCTGGCCCATGACCACACCTCCTCGAACAGCGCCGGTTCACCGGAGAGTTCGGCTCCCAACGACGGCACCATGTCTTTAAGGGTAGGCAGCCAAGCCCGGTACCGGTCGGAAAAGCACCGCTGCAGCACGTCGAGCATCGCCGATACCGCGGTCGAGGCCCCCGGCGACGCTCCGATCAGGCCGGCGATGCTGCCGTCGGCGGCGCCCAGCACGGTGGTGTCGAATTCCAGTACCCCACCCTTGCGCTTGTCCGGACGGATGACCTGCACCCGTTGACCGGCCCTGGTCAGCTCCCAATCGCAAGTCTTCGCGGTGGGTGCGAATTCTCGCAGCGCGCTGACCCGGGCGGGTTGTGACAACTGCAGTTGGCCGATCAGATAGTTGACCAATTTCATCTGGTTGACGCCGGCGCCGATGATGGTCGCCAGATTGCCCGGCGTGACAGAGCGCGGCAGATCCGTGACGCGGCCGTGTTTCAGGAATTTCGGCGACCACCCGGCGAACGGCCCAAACAGCAGCCATGGCCGGCCGTTGACGATCCGGGCGTCCAGATGCGCCGCCGTCATCGCCGGTGCGCCGACCGCGGGCAAGCCGTAGACCTTAGCCCGGTGCGCGGCCGTGACCGCGGGATTGCCACTGCGCAGGAACTTTCCGGCGATCGGAAAGCCGCCAAATCCCCTGGCCTCTTCGATGCCAGACTTCTGCAACAGCGGCAGCGCCTGTCCGCCTGCACCGACAAAGACGAATTTGGCGTTCAGCTTTCGGTTTTCACCGGTGCGGCGGTTGTGAATCGTCAGTGTCCAGCTGCCGTCGCGTTGCCGGGCCAGGTTGCGGACCTCCTGGCCGAACAACACGGTTGTGCCGTTGCGAACGGCGTAGCCGATGAGCTGTCTGGACAGAGCGCCGAAGTCGACGTCGGTGCCATCGGCGGCCCATTCGAGGGCAATGGGTTTGGTGGGGTCGGAAAAATCCCGCCCGGCCGCCATCAACGGCAGCCGACGGGCGAATTCGTCGGCGTCGTCGATCCACTCGGTGTGGCCAAACAGCGGGTTGGCGGCCAGCGCGTGTCGGCGGCGGCGCAGGTAGCCGACGCGCTCTGCCCCCTGCACGAAGCTGACATGCGGAATCGGACGAAGGAAGCCGCGCACGTCGGACAGGATGCCGTTCTCTGCGGCGTAAGCCCAGAACTGGCGGGTGACCTGAAATTGCTCGTTGACGCGCACGGCTTTGCTGATGTCGATCGAGCCGTCCGACTGCTGCGGTGTGTAAAACAGCTCGCAGAGCCCGGAATGCCCGGTACCCGCGTTATTCCACGGGTCGCTGCTTTCGGCCGCGGCACCGTCGAGTCGCTCGACCAGCGTGATCGACCAGTCGGGTTCCAGCCGCCGCAACAACGCACCCAGGGTGGCGCTCATGATCCCGGCCCCGACCAGCACGACGTCGGCCGTGGCTGCGACCTTCGGGTCCGACGGGCCTGACAACGGGCTTTTGTCCTTTGCGATCGAGGGCTGTTCAGATCGCCAGGTTATCCGGCCGGCTCGGTCGCCGTTGTTCGAGAGGTTGTGCCTCGGATTTCACCGTGATCTGCCACGCTGTGGGCCATGACCTGGCGAAATTTGGCTTCGGCCGTCGGGCTGGCCGCTGTGCTGGTGGCGGGGTGTTCCTCGTCGACCGGTTCGGACGCCGCGCACGGAGGATCCGGCAACCCAGCCTCGCCGACGCCCGCTGGACTGCCAGCGGCGCACGGTGTCGAAGCCGCGATCGCGACAATCCCCTGGTCGCAGGTCGTTCCGGGGTGGATGTTGGCCACCTGGAGCCCGGTTCCCGGCGGGGGGAGGCCCGGCGCACCACTCCCCCCCGGCTCACCCAACCGTGAGACGGCCACTACAACGCTGTATCTGGTCGACCCCGCGGGAGGCCGCTATCCGATCACCACCTTCCCGCCGCCCGGCCAGCAGGCGAGTCCGGAGTTAGTGGACTGGTCGGGCGACGGCAGCCACGCCCTGTTCTACGCGCAGTACGCCACGCCTCCGACGGCGATCATGGTCGACCTGCACACCGGCGGGCAGACGACGTTGCCCGTGCAGGGGTCGCCCCGCTATACCCGCCCGAATGGCAAGGCGCTGTTGTTGTCCGTGCCGCCCGGGCCCGACTCCAAACTCGCGACGCTCGATCGGGTCGACCTCGCCGGCAACCATGAACTCACCTACCCGACCGATAAGCTCGGCAGCCCGTTCAACGGGAACTATCTCTCGACGCCCGACGGGATGCGCCTCGTTCTGGGCACGTCGGCGGGCCTGGCGCTGGTGGGCAATGACGGCACTCCTGGGCCGACGCTTGCGATCCCGGGTCAGACCAACTGCAGCCCGCTGCGGTGGTGGGACGAGACCCTCGCGACCGTCCTCGCCGCGTGCGATGCTCCCGGATTTACCTCGCGGCTGTGGTTGGCGCCGATCGACGGCAGCCCACCCACCGCGCTTACCGCGGTCAACGACGGTCAGAAAGGACCCGATCTGCGCGACGTCAGCGCATGGCAGCTCCCCTCAGGCACGTTCGTGCAGGCCGAAGGGGCATGCGGCTACCAGTACCTGGCCAAGCTCAACCCCGACGGCACGACGTCGCCGGTGTCGGTGTCCGGCGTGGAATCTGGCCGCAGCGTCGTCGTGGCGGGTGTCAACGGGGCCTATCTCGACCTGCGGACAACGACTTCCTGCGGGGGCGGTCAATCGCTCGTCGACTACAACCCGGGCACCAATACGTCGACCGTGCTGCTCGGGCCACCGCTCAACGGCGGTGGCGTGATCGCCGCAGTGCCGTTCGCGGGCCAGCGGTAGCCGGGCACGCTTTAAGCTGGCGTGCGTGACTGGCTGGCAGCCCGATGTCCTACCCGGCTACTGGCAGCTCACCATCCCGCTGGGTGACGATCCCGACGGCGAGGGCGATATCGTCGCGACACTGCTCCGTCGTGGCGACGCCGGGACGGCGAGCGACGCGGTGCTCGCCGTGCACGGGTACACCGACTATTTCTTTCACACCGCGCTGGCCGATCACTTCGCGGACCGCGGCTTCGCCTTCTATGCGCTCGACCTGGACAAATGTGGGCGGTCGTGGCGAACCGGCCAAACCCCGCACTTCACCACCGATCTGGCCCGCTACGACGCCGAGCTGGACCGCGCGCTGGCGGTCATCGGCGAGCAGACCGGTTCCGGCCGAGTGCTGGTGTACGGGCATTCCGCCGGCGGATTGATCGTGTCGCTGTGGCTGGACCGGCTGCGGCGGCGCGGCGCGACAGCCCGAACCGGCGTCGCGGGGCTGGTGCTCAACAGCCCATTTCTGGATCTGCCCGGTCCGGGGGTGCTGCGCTGGCCGACGACGGCGGCGCTGATCGCCGCGATCGCGCGAGCCGGCGATAAGCGGGTTGCCCGGGCGCCGGGCGACGGGGTCGGCGGTTATGGCGCCAGCCTGCACCGGGACTACGACGGCGAGTTCGACTACAACCTGCAGTGGAAACCGCTGGGCGGCTTCCCCATCACCTTCGGCTGGCTACGCGCGATCCGACGTGGTCAGGCGCGGCTGCATCGCGGGCTCGACGTCGGCGTGCCCAACCTGATCCTGCGCTCGGATCACAGCGTGACCGAGGCCAAAGAGAACACAGACCCCACCGCCCTGCAATGCGGCGACGCCGTTCTCGACGTGGCACACATCGCCCGGTGGGCCGGCTGCGTCGGCAACCACAGCACCATCGTTCCGGTGACCGACGCCAAACACGATGTGTTCCTGTCGATGCCGCAGCCGCGGCAAGTGGCCTACCAGCAGTTGGACATCTGGCTCGATGACTATCTCGGTGCCAACTCCAACGCCACAACCCGGAACGGCTGAGGGGCCAGCGGATGGAAACCTACGATCTCGCGATCATCGGAACCGGTTCGGGCAACAGCATTCTCGACGAACGCTATGCGCGCAAGCGAGTCG
>Ga0210386_10001734_pt1 | contig 19146 bp, 15 predicted proteins | sample IncBWH32OmetaG_FD_160091 | JGI IMG/M metagenome (GOLD analysis project Ga0210386, IMG submission 160091) | Forest soil microbial communities from Barre Woods Harvard Forest LTER site, Petersham, Massachusetts, United States - Inc-BW-H-32-O ... | reverse complement strand
GAACAGAATTTGCATCAGGTGCGTTACCAGTAGATACTGAAATATATCCACCTGCATGCTGTATACGATCGAATGAACTTCTGTCAACAACTAAGTCTTTAATTACCGGAAAAGCTTTCGCTCTCCATGGTTCAACTGTAATAGTTTCACCATCTTTAAAATAACGCATGTGCAACTGGCAAGTGGTTGTTCCTTTCAATGGTCCGTGTGGTCTGCCATTTATATACATACTACACATTCCACAAATTCCTTCACGGCAATCATGGTCAAATGCAATAGCTTCTTCACCTTTACTTATAAGCTCTTCATTCAGTACATCGAACATCTCTAAAAACGACATATCGGTTGAAATGTCTTTTACATTATAGGTTACAAAACCACCTTTATCACTGGCATTTTTTTGCCTCCAGACCTTGAGCGTTAGATTCATAAAAATCGGATTATAGATTTTGTTCAAAAATACATTTTATTTGAACACATAGAGACAATTTAGGGTTTGAATCTCAAAAGAACAAAGCACTGCATTCAATCAATCGTCAATATTCCAAAATAAATACTTTTACACAATAATTTTCATTTGTGAAAGTAGCAAATACCATAGAAGAGCTTGATGCAATACTTGAGCCTTTTAGTGTAAAGGATAGGCCCATTGGTTTTGTACCAACTATGGGTGCATTGCATGAAGGGCATCTGTCGCTTATAAAACAAGCCAAAACAGAAAATGAAGTAGTAGTATGCAGCATATTTGTAAACCCTACCCAGTTCAATGACCCTGCAGACTTAGCGCGTTACCCACGGCCATTGGAGGAAGACAAAAGAATGCTTGAATCAGCAGGCTGCGATGTGCTGTTTATGCCTTCCGTGGCTCAAATGTATCCTAATGACGATTACTCTACATTGAATGAAGACTTTGGTAAACTGGATAAAGTTATGGAAGGTGCATCAAGGCCCGGGCATTTTGCTGGCATGATAACCATAGTTAACAAGCTTTTTATGGCTGTAAAGCCTCATAATGCATATTTCGGGCAAAAAGATTACCAGCAATTAGCAATTGTAAGGCGCTTTATAGAAAAGCACGTGATACCTATTAATATTATCAGTTGCCCCATAGTGCGCGAACCAGATGGTTTGGCAATGAGTTCTCGCAACCGGTTACTTACACCTGAGGAACGTAAAAGAGCTGTTCTTATTCCGCAAACCATGAATAAAGTAAAGGAAATGTGGAACAAGAATTCTGCAGCTGAAATAAAGGAATTTGTACAAACTGAATTCGCAAAAGAGGGTTACCTGAAGCTTGATTATTTTGAAATTGCTGATGCTCGTACGCTGCAACCAATTGAAGATAAAAGTAAGCCCGCTGTTGCATGTATAGCTGTTTTTGATGGTAAAATAAGGTTGATCGATAATGTTCTGTTGTAATTCTTCCTGTCTCTCAGGAAATATTCAGAAGGGTTAGTTTTATTCTAATTTTGTATATAAATAAAAGCGTTATCATATAAATGGTACTTTCAGCAAAAATGAAAAATAGTTTTGGTGATATTGCAAACTGGAAGTGGTTTGTTTTCATTGCTATTATTTTGCGAGGAGCTTTGTGGTTATATTTTGGGCATCTGGTAAATATCAACCTGCCGGCCGATCAGAAGTTATATTCATATTTTATAAAGGACGATTACATTTATTTTTTTGAGCCCGTAGATAGTTATTTTAAAACGGGTACTTTCAGTTATATTCATAATATACCGTTTACCGGTCGAATGCCAGGCTACTCAATTATATACTTTTTATTCAGGTTGATCTTTTCGCAACAATTAGCCACCTACTGTGTTGTAGCTACACAATTTATTGTTTCTTCAGTTTCAGTTTATGTACTTGCCCTAACCTCGTATAAATTATTTAAAAGTAAACGGGCTTTTTACATTACCTTTTGTTTGTATGTATTGGCTGTATTTCCGGGTTCGTTCGATCTTATTATAGTTGCTGAAAGTTTTTCGGTATCGGCATTGATATTTACCTTCTATTTTCTTGTATGCTATTTGCAGAATGGCTACCGAACGAAAGACCTGTTATTATCAGGAGCTTTTTTGACATGGACAATTTTTTTAAGAGAATATACGGGCTTACTTATTGTATTATTTCCACTTGCAATAGGTACGCACCATCTTTTTATCAGAAAGAATAGTTTGTTAAAAACAATAAGAGTAGGAATATTGTTTTGTCTGCCATTTATTATTGCAGATAGTGCATGGGTAATACGAAATTATTTGGCGACAAAGAAATTCATACCTATTACAACAGCAGGCGGAGAAGAATATGGCAAGCTATACTCGGCCTCATGGACTGCTATTGAAGACCTTATATATACATGGGGTGAGACAGGTGCTCCCTTTGATGCAAGTACTTTGGCATATTACTACCGTGTCCCTGCCGCTAAAATCAAACACGATTTTCCTTCAGGGATATTTAATGGTGTTACAACGTATAATGCTGACAGCCTTATTCATCTTCGCCAGTTATATGCAACGTATTATTATACTAAAGACACAACATTAGAAAATACCACACAGAAGACAATACTGAGTTTGTGTGACTTGTACAAACAGGATTATATAAAACACAATGAATTTAAATACATAATGGTAAGGCCAATAAAAGGCCTAAAATACATGATGTTTTTCAGTGGTACAGGCTACCTTCCTATGCCTTCATTCTCACAATGTAGCTTGGTAGAAAAGCTCATAAAGATTGTTTTTACACTGCTTTATTACCTGGTGCTAATGTGTGCTGTTATGGGGCTTGTATTAAATATAAAACATAATAAGACCAAAGGGCTGGTACAATGGCTTATGGTAATGAGTATTCTGCTTATTATCACGGTGGTTGTTTTCGATTCACCAATACAAGAGCCACGTTATTCAGTTCATATTTTTATGATGTGCATTCTGTTTGCTACCTATTTTATCGATAGGGTATTGCCGGATAAACTTGCAAAGGGTGGCTGATTTCCCTGCTTTGTGTTTTGTTCCTATATTTGTTGCTTAACTCACTATACTATTGTAACGATAATGAGCAGTTTATCCATAGTAGCAACAGTATATAACGACGCCGAGATCGTTCCACTTTTAGTGGCAGAAATTATAAAGAACATTCCTGCGGAGATTCAAAAATATGAGATAATTCTTGTAAACGACTACAGCCGTGATAATAGCGAGGAAGCTATAATAGCAGAGTGTAAAAAAAATACAAGCGTAAAGGGCATTTCGCTCAATAGAAACTTTGGCCAACAAATAGCTATGAGTGCTGGTATGCAACATGCAAGCGGAGATCTTGTTGTAATAATGGATGGGGACTTGCAAAACCCGCCATCGGCTATTCCGATACTGATCAGCAAAGTTCAGGAAGGGTACGATATTGTATATACAGCTTCTAAGAAACGGAATGGAATTATAGATGCCTTTACATCTTATATTTTTTGGGCTTTACTGACCAAAATATTTAAAATGAATGTAGTTAAGCATCAGCTGATGCTTAAAATAATGACAAAGGAGTTTATTCAGAAGTTCAATAAATATGGCGAGAACACACGAACAATAGATGCTATTGTTGCTGATATAAGTTCAAACTATACAGTGCTGCCGGTAGAAAATCAAAAGCGTAAATATGGTCGTTCGAACTATAATTTCTTTAAGCGTGCCAATATTACCTTAGATATGATAATAAGCCTGAGCTCTGCGCCGCTGAATTTTATGATATACCTGGGCCTTTTTATATTTCTGGCAACCATAATAGGCGTAATATATTACATAGGTATTTACCTGTTCGATACGGTTCCGCCAGGATACACCAGCATGCAATTATCAATATTCTTTTTCGGTGGGCTAACAATACTTGTGCTGGGGATTATTGGCAGGTATTTATCGGGCATTTATGCTGAAGTACGCCGCCGCCCATTGTTTCATATTAAGAAAACATACAACTTATAGAGAGGCTTGCTGCGGATAATTTTATGAAAAAGCTGTTTATTATACAAACTAATTATATTCCCTGGAAAGGTTATTTCGACGCAATAAATACGGTGGATGAGGTAGTATATTATGATACTATGCAATACACTAAGAATGACTGGCGGAACAGGAACAAGATTAAAACCCACCAGGGAACACAGTGGCTTACGATACCCATTGATGTAAAAGGCAAAATGCATCAGAGGATATGCGATGCAACGGTGTCGGACAAATACCTGGACTGGAGAAAAGGCCATTGGAATGCTTTACAGATCAATTACTCCAAATCAGCTCATTTTAAAACATACTACAGCGAGTTTGAAAATATTTACAAGAATGATAATGAAACGAACCTCAGTAAAATAAATTATTCGTTTATAAGCCTTATTAATTCTATACTTGGAATAAAAACACCTGTACGTTGGTCAAGTGAATTTGAGCTGAGTGGTGATAAAACAGAAAAAATAATAAACCTCTGTTTGCAGACCAACACAACGGAATATTTTTCAGGCCCTTCTGCTAAAAGCTATCTCGATAATTCGTTATTTGAGAATGCGGGAATTAAACTATCATTTCTCGATTATTCCAACTATCCTGAATATAACCAATTATACGGTGAATTTATTCATGAGGTAAGCATACTCGACCTTATCTTTAATGAAGGTCCCAACGCCCGTAAATTCATGAAAAGCTTCAGCTAAGTATAGCTTCCAGTTAAATTTTACCTTGGGCGTTCACCTATTTTTTTTGCAGGGCTGCCAACATATATTCCCCAGGGCTCAACATCTTTATTTACAAAGCTGCCGGCGCCAATTACTGCACCTTCACCAATAGTTACAGGCATAATAACGCTTTTGGCTCCTATATAAACATCGTCTCCAACAACTAGTTTTCCACCCAGTGCTTTTGCAGTACCTTCACCTAAGCCGTCTACCATTTTCAGACCTGCTGCATGAGAATAGGTGGCTGATAAGAAAACGGTACCCGGGCCTGTAGAAACCCTGTTCCCAAGAATTGTCAATCCGCCTCCCCAAAAAACAGTATGAGGTTGAACATCCGTATACTCACCAATTTGTACGCCTTCACCGGCAAAAATGAATACAAAATCCCCGATTCTGCAATGGCTGCCCAGATCAACTTTATGAGGAAGAGCTATTTTTGCCAATGGGTATATTTTTACCCCTTCTCCGCAAGACCTGAGTTTTTCTCTTACATTCTCGCCCATGAATTCGATATCCTGAATAGTATACATAATGTTTTTGTTTATAATATTATTAGTAGTTAAATCTATTGATTTTTCTGAAACATCTCTTTCCTCTTCTCTATCAGAAATCCAAATCTGTTCGCGTCTTTCTCTTTTATATAGTCGCGTAATAATGCTTCAAAATTATATTGAGGAGCCCAATCGAGTTCTTTTTTTGCCTTACTGTTATCATACAAAAAAGAGTCCATTGCAAGCGGGCGATCAGGCAGTTCAATAATTACAGGCTCAGTATCACTTCCCCAAAAAACAGAAGCAATTGTTTTGACTTCTTCTTTTAGTGTAAGATATACGGCCGACGAAATGTTGTATAAGCCACCTACCTTGTCATTCATTATTGCCTTAATAAAGGCCGACACAACATCCTTTACATAAATAATGTCTCTACCCCTGTTACTATCGCCCCAAACTTCCAGGGGCTTGCATGCCATGGCATTATCTATAAAAGTCTGGAACCCTGTTTTCATAGGTTTCCCATTTTTAAATATTTCCAGGTGAGGGCCAAAACCATAAACCGGCGGTAATCTGAAAATTATTCCCTGCATATTATAGTTTGCACGATAGTACTCAACGCAATCCTGTGCAGCGCTTTCAGAAATACTGAACATGGAGTATTCTCCGCTATATTGCTGAGACCTGCCATCTTCTTCTTTTATTGCCCTATTTTCATGCCACAGGCCTGAAGTATTTCTATGGGAACTGGCATATATGATTTTTTTTACTTCCGTTTTCCGACAAAATTCCAGAATATTAAGCGTACCTACTACATTAATATTGATGTAATCACCGGGCTCGTATTTTTTTTCTCCGTAGTTGGCGGGCTGCAATGCTGCAAGGTTAATTACTACATCGAACTTTACGTTAGGCAGTTTTTCAAAATCTGTTTTATTAGTTATATCAACCGCAACATATGGTATATTATTATCGTGGTAATATTTTTCACCAATATTATTTATATCAGAAGCAACAACAGTATGGTTTTGCTTTAATAATTCGTCTATAAGATAAGTTCCAATAAAACCGGCACCACCAAAAACAAGAATATTTTTCTTCAATATCATTCGTAACCTACATTATTTCACTCCAAAATTATGTTTTTTCATCTAGAACAAAAGAATTTCTGTTTCCAAGGATAATTGGTATGATCATTCATTCAAATTAAGTAAGAACTATAGCATATTATTTCGTTGATTAAGCAGTTTTAGCTAAAAAACGCCTTTTTTTAGCATTTCTGCAAGCTATAATAGGCGCAGGTTACCAGGCTGTTAATAAACTATTATGAAGATTAACCGTAAAATAATTTGTTTATTCCCTGAAAATTTTACTTTTGCGAAAAATTAATACCCTAGTAAAGAATGTATTGGACCCTAGAATTAGCATCATATTTAGAAGACGCACCTTGGCCTGCTACCAAAAGTGAACTCATTGACTACGCTATCCGCTCCGGCGCTCCTATAGAAGTTGTAGAAAACCTGCAGGAAATAGAAGACGAAGAAGAAGTATTTGAGAACATAGAGGAAATTTGGCCTGATTATCCTACTAAAGAAGACTTTCTGTTTAACGAGGACGAGTACTAATACACGTCATTTAGGTTTTTAAATAAAAGTAGTATTCGTGGAGAAGCCTCCAGACATATTGCTTTACTTCGGGCGCAGCAGTAATGTAAAGGAATTAAAGTCTGCTCTCGGGCAAAGTACAGCCCCTGCAATCTGCCTGGAAAATCTTTCCGGGTCGGAACCGGCGTTTATTGCCGCAACGGTAATACCTGATTTTGACAGGAACCATTTATTCATTTTAAGAGAAGCTGAAGAGGCTATTTATTTCTTCAATGACCTTGAAGACCTGATGCCGGGCAGGTCTATTTTATACTACCCGGCTGTTGCAAAAGGTGCACATAGGAAAGATGCTGATAGTTCTAATTCATTACGTAAGACAGAAGTATTAAACGCTATTCGCGATAAAAAAGGGCATGTAATAGTTACTTCGGCAGATGCTTTATGTGAAAAGGTTGTAAGTAGTGAAGCCATTGCCGAAAATACGCTTGAAATAAAAGCAGGCGATAAATTGTCCATGGATTTTGTGGTGGAACTGCTTGAGCAGTATAATTTTAACCGCAACGATTTTGTAACTGACCCGGGACAATTCTCTCGCCGTGGAGGTATATTAGACATTTTCTCGTTTTCGAGTGAATATCCATATCGGGTTGAATTCTCAGGTGATGAGGTAGAGTCAATTCGTTTGTTTGATGCTGCCAATCAGCTTTCAATAAAAGACCTGCTAACTATTTCAATAACTCCAAATTTGCAAGAGGAAGCCTTAGTAGAATCGCGCCAGAGCTTTGTAGAATATTTAAAGCAGAGCAAAGAAACCTGTCTTTGGATAAAAGATTACCCGCATGCACTTTATAAAATTGATGAAGCGTATGCGAGGATGTTAGAGGAAGAGAAAAGTACGAAGGGTTCTCTTATAAATGCAGCGCAATTTGATGCAGAGGCGGTTAATTTGCCAAGAATAGTTTGGGGTCAGCAGCCTGAAAGCGTGACCAAAACTATTGTTTTCAGTAGCTCTCCTCAGAAATCATTTGGAAAGAACTTTTCATTATTTTTTGAGGATATCCGAAAGAATGAAGAAAAGGGATATCGCAATTATATATTCACTGATACGGTTGAACAGATGCAACGCCTGCATGATATTTTTGCTGAACTGAAGGAAAAATCGGGTGTTGAATTTAATTTAGATAATGCATTAGTACCTGTCTTTTTACCGATCTATGAAGGCTTTATAAGCCATGACCTGAAACTAGCTTGCTATACCGACCATGAAATTTTTGGCCGTTATCACCGGTTCAAGCTACAGGATACTTTTTATAAATCGAAGGAAGCGCTAACATTAAAAGAGCTCCAGAGTTTAAAGCCGGGTGATTTTGTAACACACATTGATCATGGTGTAGGGCGATTTGCAGGCCTGGAAAAGATTGAAGTGAATGGCAATCTGCAGGAGGCGGTCCGTATAATGTATAAGGACAATGACCTGCTATATGTTAGTATTCATTCGCTGCATCGGATTAGTCGTTTTACAGGCAAGGAAGGCTTCCAGCCATCGTTAGATAAACTAGGTTCTGCTTCGTGGAAAGCATTAAAACAAAAGACAAAGAAGAAACTCAAACTCATAGCCTTTGATCTGGTGAAAGTATATGCAGAACGTAAATCAAGGGAAGGGTTTGCTTACCATCCGGATACATATTTGCAGAATGAATTGGAAGCATCGTTCATATATGAGGACACTCCTGACCAGGTAAAAGCCACTACCGACGTAAAGAAGGATATGGAAACCCCTCACCCGATGGATAGGTTGGTTTGCGGTGATGTAGGATTTGGTAAAACAGAAATTGCCATACGTGCAGCCTTTAAAGCCGTAACAGATGGAAAGCAAGTTGCAGTGCTTGTGCCCACAACTATTTTGGCCTTACAGCATTATAAAACATTCAGTGCACGATTAAAAGAATTTCCTTGCACGATAGATTACCTCAATCGTTTCCGTTCAGCAAAAGACAGGAAGGAAGTATTAGCAAAACTGGCGCAAGGGAAAATAGATATTATTGTAGGAACACATCAGTTAGCAAATAAGGAAGTAGTGTTTAAAGACCTGGGTTTATTGATCGTTGATGAGGAGCAGAAATTTGGTGTTGGAGTAAAGGACAAATTAAAAACGTTGCGTTCTACAGTTGACATACTTACGCTGACAGCAACACCTATACCACGCACCTTACAATTCTCACTAATAGGTGTGCGCGATCTTTCAGTAATTAATACGCCGCCGCCTAATCGCTACCCGGTGCAGACAGAGGTTAGTGTGTATAACGAAGATGTAATAGAACATGCCATTAATTATGAAATTGCACGTGGAGGGCAGGTGTTCTTCATTCATAATCGTGTTCATAATATTGAGGAAGTTGCAGGTAAAATAAGAGAGTTGTGTCCGAGAGCAAGAATTGCAATTGCGCATGGGCAAATGAAAGGGCATCAGCTGGAAGAAGTAATGTTGCAGTTTATAGAAGGGCAGGTAGATGTATTGGTATCGACAGCTATTGTGGAATCAGGCCTTGATATATCGAACCTGAATACAATTATTATTAACGATGCACAGAATTTTGGATTGAGCGATCTTCACCAATTGCGTGGCAGGGTAGGCAGGTCCGATAAAAAAGCATTTTGCTATTTGATAACCCCACCATTCGAAACATTGACACGAGAGGCTCAACAAAGGTTAGAAGTAATTGAAAAGTTCTCGGACTTAGGAAGCGGCTTCAGCATTTCAATGCGCGACCTTGATATACGAGGTGCCGGTGATCTGTTGGGTGCTGAACAAAGTGGCTTTATAAATGATATGGGTTTGGAAATGTATCATAAGATATTGAATGAAGCAATTGAAGAGTTGAAAGAAGAATTAGGTGAAGAGAAAGCGGCTGAAATGGGAATAATGAGCGGGCAGAAAGTAATTACAGGTCCAAAGAAATATGTGCGCGATTGCCAGATGGAAACCGACGCAGAGGCATTGATACCGGATGATTACGTGAACAGTTCGGAAGAGCGTTTGCGCCTATATCGCGAGTTAAATAATGCACAGGACGATGCCGAAATGAGCCGCTTTGAAGGTGAGCTTACTGACAGGTTTGGCAAATTACCAAATACAGTGCAAGAGCTGATAAATGTGGTACGACTGCGAATGATGGCAACTGAATTAGGTATTGAACGTATTGTATTCAAGAATAAGATATTCATCTGTTTCTTTGTTTCGCAACCTGATTCACCATTTTATACTACTGATGTATTTGCCAATATTGTAGAGTACGTAAAACGGAATCCTTCTACCTGCCAGATGAAGCACGGTATCGATAAGCTTTCTCTGAATATTTCTCCGGTGCGTAGTGTGAAGGAAGCGCTCACTATTTTCGAGAAGATGAAAGAAATAAAGGTGTAAACTATTTGTATATTTGGGTAAGTAAAGTAATTACTCATGAAAAATCTTTTTTATTTTTCCATTATTATATGTTTTTTTTTGACCTCTTGTGATAGTATTACTAATGGCTATAGGGCTATGGGTTATAACAGCACCGGCCTTAAGAAGTATAATATAAAGGATTATAAAGGAGCTATTGAGGAGTATAATAAAGCAATTGAAATAGATTCCGAATTTTCAACGGCATATTATAACAGAGGGCTAGCAGAATATTTTTTACTTAAATATAAATATGCGCTAAATGATTACTCAAAAGCTATTAGACTAAGACCCAATTTTGCTTCGGCATACTATTGCAAGGGAGAAATAGAGTATAGTAATGATGAATATAAAAAGGCATATTCTGATTATCTAAAAGCGTTTTCATTGGACTCAAACAAGGCCGCATACTGTTTTTGTGTAGCGAAGGCAACAAAAAGCCTACAACAATATTCACAGGCTAGAAAGTATTACAATGAAGCCATTATGTTAGATTCTTCTTATGCAAAAGCATATAATGGTATGGGTTTGCTTGAGTATGATTTGGGTAACTATCAAAAAGCTGAAGAGTATTTCACAAAAGCAATTAGGAAATCATTCCCTGAAGCAGGTTATTTTGATAATAGAGGTGAAGCAAGAAATAAACTGAAGAATTATGTCGGAGCAAGAAAGGATTATGAAAGGGCTATTTCTATAGATTCTACTTGCAGTGCAGCATATAATGATATTGCTAATCAGGAATTTGATAGTGCTAAATATGCAAGATCAATTTATTATTATTCAAAGGCAATAGAATTTGGTAGTAATCATGCAACATACTATGATAACCGCGGTGGTGCTGAGGATAAGGTTTTTGAAAGATTAGCAGCAAAGGGTGATTATATGAAAGCAGTTTCATTAGATACTAACTCTGACTGGAAGTATAACCATCTTGCCAATGAGTTTTACTATGAGGGAAATTACGATACGGCACTTATTTATTACAATAAGGCTATATCGAAAAAGCCAATGGATGAAGTATTGTACAACAATAGGGGTAACGATGAACTTAAATTAGGTGAATATAAAGAAGCAATGCAAGATTATAACAAAGCAATTGAGTTGAAACCTGATTATGCCCTAGCATATAGCAATCGGGCAGATTGTGAGAAGAAAATGGGCGATAAGAAAGCAGCTGCGGCTGACATTCTTAAAGCAGGCAGTAAATAAATCCTTATTCCCTTTTAATTTACATACTATTAAACTAATGGATAACCCAATATTAATAGGGGGCTTCTGTTTTTAGGGGGTGTAACTATTCAATTATTTGATAATCAACGTATTGTAAAATAAAAACACCCCAAAACGGAAACCCCCTGAAACCCCCTGCCTCAATCTGGGTCTCTATCATTTACGTACATTAGCTGCGAACAAGGTAACGAATGAAAATAGCCATTATAGGTACGGGTATTGCAGGCATGGCCTGCGGGCATTTTCTGCAAAAGAATGCTGAAATATCTTTTTACGAGAAGAATGATTATGCAGGTGGGCATACCAATACCATAACTGTTGATGAAGATGGCCAACCGGTTTATATAGATACCGGTTTCATGGTCTTCAATCATGTTACTTACCCTAACCTTGTTAAGTTATTTGATGAATTAAAAGTTCCTACTTTCCCGACCTCTATGTCATTCAGTGTGCAATACACTCCTGATAGGTTGGAGTATTGCGGCTCAGGCTTGAATGGTTTATTTGCACAGCGGAAGAATATTTTTAACCTGCCTTACATACGAATGCTAAAGCAGATCGCACGTTTTAATGATGAAAGTATTAAGATATTGGATGCCCCGAATTATGCGAGCCACACATTAGGGCAATACATAAAAGAAAAAGGTTTTGGCAATGATATGTTTTGGAAGTATTTAATGCCGATGAGCTCAGCGGTATGGTCAACACCGCTGGATAAAATGGTCGATTTTCCGGCACAGACTCTAATTAGGTTCTTTTATAATCATGGCTTTTTGGGACTGAATACACAGCACCAATGGTACACAGTTAAAAATGGAAGTAAGACGTATAGGGATATAATTATGGCGCCCTTTAAGGATAAACTGAGATTGAATGACCCTGTGATAAAAGTAATCAGGAAAGATGATAAGGTTGTGGTGAAAACAAAAAACGGATCGGAAACAGAATTTGATAAAGTAATTATTGCAGCGCACGGTAATGAAGCACTGGCAATGCTTGATAACCCTACTCATGATGAGCAAAGGCTCTTAAGTAAGTTCCATTACCAGGCAAATCATACAGTGTTGCATACCGATGCTTCGGTAATGCCAAGGAATAAAAGAGTATGGTCATCATGGAACTATAGAGTAGAGGAAAAAGAAGGAAAAACGTATGCCTCGACAATTTACTGGATGAATAGCTTGCAAAAAGTATCGAACAAGAAGGACTATTTTGTTTCATTGAATGACCCGGGAAATATTGACCCTAAGAGAATACTCAAGGTGATAGACTACGAACACCCTTTGTTTGATGTGGATGCGGTAAAGGCACAAACTGAATTGAAAACAATAAATGAAAGTGGTCCGGTTCACTTTTGTGGCAGCTATTTCAGATACGGTTTTCACGAAGATGCTTTAAAGTCAGCAGTTGAGTTGTGTGAAGGATTAAAAAAGAGAATGCAATAGAACGCAGATGACACGGATTCATTAAGATATTTTATGATCAGTTTTAATCATAAATAATCTGCGGTATCTGCGTTCCATTATTAAGTAACTTAGTAAAATGAACTCTGCCCTGTACTTATGTAGTTTAATGCATAACCGCATGGAACCTAAACCGCATAGGTTTCATTACAAGGTGTTCATGTTCTGGCTCGACCTTGATGAAATTGATTCAATAGCAAAGAAGTTTTGGCTGATTAGCAGAAACAGGTTTAACATGTTCAATTTTCGTGACTCAGACCATTTGCAATTGCCGGCAGATAAACCCGATAGAACAAAGAATACCAAACAGCAAATCACAGACTATTTGCTTTCTCAAAATGTAAAACTGCAAAACCCTAAAATATTTCTTCTCACAAATTTGCGTACACTGGGGCATCAGTTCAACCCTGTTTCTTTCTATTATATATATGAAAATGAACAACCGATTTGTTGTGTAGCAGAAATAGGAAATACGTTTGGCGAAATGAAACTTTTCCTGCTCGGTAATGAAACTTTGCAGAAAAATCTTTTTTTATATCGAACAAAGAAGTATTTTTATGTTTCACCCTATATCGAACACGACGTGGAATTTGATTTTCAACTTGCCTTACCTACCGATAAACTAAATCTCCGCATAGATGATTATAAGGATGGCAGGCGGTTCTTTATAGCTACGCTTACAGGTGTAAAAAAGAAATTGACCCAATTTCAACTGATTTGGTATGCTATCAGGTTCCCTTTTATTACCGTGAAGGTTATTACCTTAATACATTGGCAGGCTATGTTATTGTGGTTAAAGAAGATACCTTATCAAAAAAAGGCCGACAACGCTAATCTGCAACGTGACGTTTTACGTAAATATCCTCAAAGTTAATTACTATGGAAGCAATTACACTTACAGGAAAAAGAACATGGTATGAAAGCATAGTATTGCAATTCCTTTCTGCTATGGAAAAGGGATCAGCAACTATTACCATGCCATCGGGTGAAATTATCAGCCTTGGAACCCGGGGTGGGAGCGTGCATGCTAATATTCTAATATCAGATAAACGGTTTTTTGAGAAATGCGTGCTGTTTGGTGATATTGGTTTTGGAGAAGCATATACTGAAGGATATTGGGAAACAGATAATATTACCAATGTTATTCGCTGGTTCTTGTTAAATATTGAAGATGCACCATCTGTTTCGGGTAGTAAAGTAAAGAGCGGCATATTGAATATTCTGAGGTTTATCAACCGGCTATACCATATCAAACGCAAAAATGATCTGGAAGGGTCAAGAGAGAATATTTCTGAACACTATGATCTGAATAATGATTTCTTTAAGCTCTTCCTTGACCCTAGCATGACCTATTCAAGTGCTTATTTTGAAACCGAAGGGCAAGATCTGCAAGATGCACAATTGGCCAAGTACGATAATTTGTGCCGTGATTTAAAACTGAAACCAACAGACAGTGTGTTGGAAATTGGCTCTGGCTGGGGTGGTAATGCAATATATATGGCTAAGAAATATAACTGTAAGGTCACTACCGTTACTATTTCAGAAGAGCAATATAAAATGGCTAGGGAACGCGTTGAGAAAGAAAACTTAAGTGATAGAGTTGAAGTAAAACTGATGGACTATCGTCTTATTCAAGGACACTTTGATAAGATAATATCGATAGAAATGCTGGAAGCTGTAGGCCACGAGTTTTTGGATGCTTTTTTTAAGAAATGCCATGACTTGCTCAAACCCAAAGGTGTTTTGGCATTTCAGGTAATAACCAGCCCTGACCCACGTTATGATAGCATGCGTAAAGGAGTTGACTGGATACAGAAACATATTTTCCCGGGTACATTGCTTCCATCGGTATCAGCTATAAATGGAGCCATAAACAGGACCGGAGAATTAACGATGATGAACCTTCGTGAAATGGGCTTGCATTATGCAAAGACGCTTGAAATATGGAAGCAAAAGTTCAATGAAAATTTGAACGAAGTGAAGAAACTTGGGTTTGATGAGAAGTTCATACGCAAGTGGAACTACTATTTAAGTTACTGCGAAGCAGCGTTTGCAACACGTAATATCAACGTTATGCAAATGGTGTATACAAGGCCTAATAACACTGAATTCTAAAAAATATGAACCTGGCAGATATGGCTAAAAAGCTGAACGTGACAAAGGATGTTACCAAAGTAAATAAACTTAAGGTTGGTGATAAAGCCCCTGATTTTCATATAAAGAATCAGGATGGAAAAGAATATTCACTGAAGGATTATGCCGGGAAAAAAGTAGTCCTCTATTTCTACCCTAAAGATGACACTCCGGGTTGTACAGCAGAATCATGTAACCTTAGGGACAACTATTCTTCATTGAAGAAAAAAGGATATGAAGTGATTGGTGTAAGTGTTGATAACGAAAAATCGCATAAAAAGTTTGCCAAAAAGTTCGACCTTCCGTTTAACTTATTAGCTGATACTGAGAAGAAAATGGTGAATGATTATGGAGTGTGGGGAGAAAAAACGCTTTTTGGAAGGAAGTATATGGGAATAATTCGCACTACCTTTATTATAGACGAAAAGGGCAAGATTGAGAAAATAATAGATGATGTAGAAACCGGTGACCATACCGCACAGGTTCTGGCTTAAGCAAGCTTTTTTGCAAAATACAGTAAGAATTCGTACCTTTGTTTAGTACAAACCTGGAAGGTAAAAATCAAAGAAATGGCTGAGAAAGAATTAGTAAAATGCTCCTTTTGCGGAAAGGATAAGAAGGACGTCTTTATGATGATAGGCGGGCTTGATGGGCATATCTGTGACCAATGCGTTGCCCAGGCCCAAAAGATCGTTGAAGAAGAATACAAGCAACAGACTGATACCAAGAAGATTCAACTTGTTAAACCTGCTGAAATAAAGAGACAGCTGGACGAGCATATAATTGACCAGAATGAGGCTAAGAAGATAATGTCGGTTGCAGTGTATAATCATTATAAGAGGATATTACAGAAGACTACAAAGGGTGAAGATGACGGAGTGGAAATTGAAAAGTCGAACATATTATTGGTTGGTGAAACAGGTACCGGAAAAACTTTGCTTGCACAAACCATTGCTAAAATATTGAACGTTCCTTTTTGTATTGCCGATGCTACTGCATTTACTGAGGCAGGTTATGTTGGTGAAGATGTGGAGAATGTATTGGTAAGGCTTTTACAATCGGCTAATTACGATGTTGCTGCTGCTGAAAAAGGAATTGTATTCATTGATGAAATAGATAAGATATCTCGCAAAGAAGGCGATAGCCCATCCATTACACGTGATGTTGGCGGTGAAGGTGTGCAGCAGGCTTTATTGAAAATGCTTGAAGGTTCGGTAGTGAATGTTCCTCCGCAAGGCGGACGTAAACATCCTGAACAAAAGATGATATCGGTAAACACAAAAGACATATTATTTGTTTGTGGTGGTGCTTTTAATGGAATTGATAAGAAGATAGCCCGCCGTGTACAATCACACGCACTTGGATACTCAAGAGGAGCTGAGTCAGAGGAAATAGACCGCGAAAACTTATTGCAATATATTTCACCTGAAGATTTAAAAAGCTTCGGATTGATACCTGAGTTTATTGGTAGGTTACCGGTAATTACATACCTAAGCCCGCTTAGCAAAGAAAGCTTAAAGCGTATACTTACAGAACCTAAGAATGCATTGATCAAGCAATACACCAAGCTATTTAAAATAGATGATGTAAAACTTACTATTGACAAGGGCGTGTATGACCTGATAGTTGAAAAAGCTATTGAGTATAAACTTGGTGCAAGAGGTTTACGTGCTATATGTGAAGCTATACTTACTGATGCTATGTTTGAAACACCTGGCGATTCTGAAGTTAAGGAATTACATATTACACTTCGTTACGCTAAGGAAAAGATACAGCGTTCATCTGCACTTAACAGGCTGAAGGCAGCTTAAGCAGTTACCTTTTTAGGAATACCCAACTGGCTATGTATCTTGAGTGAAAGGCTCATGAACAATATTTTTGGGTGTGCATTTCTTTCAACGGCGTGGTAAGCTTTGTTTAGTTCTTCCGCAATAGTTGCACCACTTTCAAATGGTACATATGGAGAAAATTTTCTCAGGAAATCTTCTTCGCTTGCTTTTACATTAATTGCAAAACTGCCTAGTAATATACTCTGGCGAATGGTTTGTATAGAGTAGGCGAGTAATTGCTTTTGCTTTTCCCTGCCTATAGTTGCAACTTCGTTTATCCACTCCGAAAGTTTATCTCCATTCAGGGTTAAGCAAATACGCATCCACTCCTGAAATTTTTCGGATAAAAATTGTGCATCTTCATTTTCAGTCAGTAATACTTGCGCATACCTGTAGTTTCCTTCTGCTGATTTGGCTATACCCATTGCCTGCTCCTTTGGCGTTTTATTATTCTCCACCAAAGCACCAATAATATCCTCTTCAGTGAGGCGGGGTATTTTGGTTATTTGTGTGCGCGATAATATGGTAACAGGCAGTTGTGTGCTTTCTGTTATCAGAATGAAAATGGTCTTATCAGGTGGTTCTTCAAGTATTTTCAGAATTTTGTTGGCAGCAACCAGGTTTAGTTTTTCAGCCATCCACACAATCATTACTTTATATGAGCCTTCGTGAGATGTGAGACTCAGTTGGTGTAGTATGTCTTTACTTTCACCTACACCTATTACCGGTTGCTTATTCTCTGCATCAAGTGTGTTCATCCAATCGGTGAGAGACATATAGTTATTCTTCAGAAAGGCTTCTTTCCATTTCGGGAAAACATCATTACTTTTTTCTACATCTTTCGATAATGCAAGCGGAAAAACAAAATGTACATCAGGATGGCTGAGCTTACTAATGCGCTGGCACTGCGGGCATGCTCCACATGAATCGGTTGCCGTGCGTTGCTTGCAAAATAGGTATTGTATATAAGCAATAGCAAGTGGTAATGAACCATTGCCTTCAGGCCCCAGGAAAAGCTGTGCATGACTTATACGACCATCCGTAACAGCCTGTATAAATGACTCTTTAATATGCTGCTGGCCTACAACTTTACTGAACTGCATAACGCTAAATTAATATAAATGGAACACGGATGACACAGATTAATTAAGATTTACACGGATACTGAATTCCCGAAATCATACATCATCATAAACGATCTGCGGTATCTGCGTTCAGATTTTACTTTGTGTCTTTCTTATCGAGGTGAAGTGTGTGCCCCATTTTATCTCTTTTGGTTTCAAGGTAAAAATGGTTGTGTGGATTCGATTCTACTTCCAGTGGAACGTTCTCTACTATTTCCAGGTTATAACCCATCAATCCCGCTCTCTTCTTAGGATTATTGGTCATTAAACGGATCTTGCTGATGTTAAGGTCACGCAATATTTGAGCACCTACACCATAGTCACGCTCATCTGCTTTAAAGCCCAGTTCAAGATTTGCTTCAACGGTATCACGCCCTTCTTCCTGTAATTTATATGCACGGAGTTTATTAAGTAACCCTATGCCACGGCCTTCTTGGTTAATATAAACGATGGCGCCTTTCCCTTCTTTTTCAATAGCCTCCATTGCCTTGTGCAGTTGAGTGCCGCAATCGCAACGTAACGAACCGAAGATATCTCCGGTTACGCACGATGAGTGCATGCGTACCATTACAGGTTCACCCTTTTTCCATGTACCTTTTACAAGTGCAAGGTGCTCCTGGTCATTAGTAGTCTGGCGATAGGCTATCAGGTTAAAGTTGCCGAACTTGGTTGGCATCTTTACTTCAATATCGCGTACAATAATGGTCTCAGTCTGCAATCTGTATTCTATCAGATCTTTGATAGAAATTATTTTCATGTTATGCTCGGCAGCAATCTTCAACAGATCAGGCATGCGGGCCATGGTACCATCAGGGTTCATTACTTCTATCAATGCACCCACAGGCTCAAACCCTGCAAGGCGCGCCAGGTCAATAGCTGCTTCAGTATGCCCTGCCCTTCTCAATACACCACCCTTCATGGCGCGTAACGGGAATATGTGGCCGGGGCGTGCAAAATCTGATGCTTTGACAGATGTTTTTGCCAAAGCTTGTAATGTCTTTGCCCTGTCGTGAGTAGAAACACCCGTTGTACAACCATGGCCAAGTAGGTCCACTGAAACAGTAAAAGGGGTTTGATGTAAAGACGTATTTGATGTTACCATCATTT
>Ga0210386_10001732_pt1 | contig 19155 bp, 21 predicted proteins | sample IncBWH32OmetaG_FD_160091 | JGI IMG/M metagenome (GOLD analysis project Ga0210386, IMG submission 160091) | Forest soil microbial communities from Barre Woods Harvard Forest LTER site, Petersham, Massachusetts, United States - Inc-BW-H-32-O ... | reverse complement strand
TAGCTAGCTAAGCTAGTTGACTTTGACTGATTCCCGGCTTGTCGGCTAGCTAGCGGAAGTTGGCGAATTTCCGGCCGCCGGCTTGCTAATCAGTAGCCAATGATGAAGGACCTTATCGTGCGTGAACAGAACTCCTAAAAGGACGTAACCATCTCTCGCCTCAGTATCCTGTTAACCATGGATAGGTCATCACCTTCAACCTTAAGACGTTCCGACTATTTCTTTTGAGTGCTTGCGCTGCTCTTATTTTGATTGTTCACTTTTGTGTCGGGAACGGGTATGGTTTCACCGTGATGAGCTCCAGCTTCTGGATGATGCGAGACATCTTCAGTGGGGCTATGGCGCATACCCTCCGCTCAAAGCTTTCTGTGGGCGTATCGCCATATCCCTTTTCGGCATTTCTCTTATTTATAATGAATGAGTTATATGGCGGCGGATGGAGTCCATTGCGAACCGTTCTCCGACCTAAATTCCCTGCTAACAGGGAAAAATACAGGGAATTTTTCTATTTTTGCCCAACAGTTCCCGCAGAGAATTGCTCAAACAGAGCCTTTGTGACAGGTTCGCAAAGGACTGAATGCCACCAAGCGAGACGTCAACCTCTCGGTCTGGTTCGCAGTCGAAACCGGGCCTCGACTCAGCTATGCGGAGAAAAAGGGCAATCCAGAGGCTCGAATTCTTCTCTCGCGATTCTCTGAATGACGCGGAATTCGCGATTTCGCCCCAAAATGCGGCCGACTTCCCAATTTAAGGTGCTGATTATAAAGGAGAAAGACTCGTTGGCGGGAGAGGGATTCGAACTTCCGGTTCGGATTGCCGGTCAATAACTTACTGATTCTTCATTGTGTCAGATATGTAAAAAACGGTAGAAAGGCAGGGCATGGGCACAAATTGGGCACAGCACGACAAAGGCGGTATGTTCACTTTTAGTCCAGAACCCGTCCAGCCTTATGAGCCTTTCTTCCTCGGTTTCTTCGCGCCCTCGGTATGCTTTTTAGCGTTCCCCGCAGCTTTAGGGTGAAAGAGATTCCCTACCGCCTGCTGAGCACTCATATTCTTAGGGTTTTTAGGCTCTTTTTGGGACATGCTTAACTCGTGTGTGTCGGAGCATAGACTTCCGCGCGTAGATTGAACAGCCTGGATTGGAAAAAATAAGTGCCGCGCGCAAGTGATTTCGAAATTCGTCTTTCGATCACCAGGACCTCAGCGGCCAGTCTTCATGGGAAGCGCATTTTGCATTCCGGCCCGAAAGAACTTCAACCTTCATCAAAAGGGCAGTCATACGTATGGGCTTTTTCGACCAGAATCGCCGCTGAAATGTATGTGATCTGCGCCCCGCCGGATGAAGTTATGGCATGGTCCGTCGCTTGTACCCAGCCGGCAGTCTGGGTTCATAAGGGCGTACAGAGGAGGAGTGCCATGGAACTATTCACGCAGGGTATCGATTTGGCCAAGACTACATTCCATCTGGTGGGGATGAACCAACGGGGAGAGGTGGCGGTGCGGCAGCACCGTGCGTTCACGATGGGCAGATAGTGGTGCATTTCGAAACGCTGCTCTCATTAGACGCTACACTTGGGACATGGGAAACAAGAACAAGGGAAAGCGCGAAGAAAAGAAACAGGCCAAGCCAAAACCAAAGGTTGCGCCCGGACGCAAACGTGAAGACGTGAACCAAGCAACTGCTGCGCGGATCATTAGGGAAGCTACTAAAGATTAGTTGGGCTTTGCATTCTAAAACTGCACGACTAACCGATGTGCCGATGACAGCGGCGGTGCCGAAATGTTTCGGCTGTAGAAATGGAAGGCCAATGAGGAGCGATAGTTACATTATCGTTTTCTTGATCAGTCGCATGCCAGCAGATGAGGTTATGGTGAACCTCCTCGTTTATGGTACGGAGAGTGGAGAGGCAAGACAGATTCCGATTCCTACCAGTGTTCCGATCCGATGGAAGAAGTTCAAGGAAGACATAACAAGTTCTTGCAGCAGCATCTCTCCCGCTGAGTTTTATAGGATCGAGCGGGAGTTGACAGGACACGGTACCGCATCTAGTCGCTTCAATTGTGCCCTCGCGGAGATCACACGGGCGGTGATCAAAGCTACTCCTCCTGCTTAAGCTGGAAAAATCGGGATACACGAGGTGAGTTATCTGCGGACGCTACTATCGACGATCTGACAAGCAGCGCATCGCAGACGCCATGCGCGCGCGCATCCGCGTGCCGTTCGAGATCGAACCGAGCTACAACATCGCCCCAATGAGTTGGTCCATAAGTTTGGGTCGCGGACGCGATGGGCCGAAGCGGTTCCTGGGACAGTTCGAAGGCATTCTCCAAACCGACGGCTACGCAGCGTATGACCAAATCGGTGGGCCGTGAATGGTACATGCCGCTTGTTGGTCTCATGCAAGAAGACAGTTTTTCGAAGCAGTGCAGCTAAATCCCGAGATCCGGTTGCAACGCCGATTGTGGCTCAGATGGACGAACTGTTTGCCGTCGATCCAGAAGCTCGCCGCAAAACGCTGACTACTGCGGCGCGCCATATCCGGCGCCAGGAAACAGGGAAACCACTTCTCGATGATATCCGCAGCAAGATCGAGGCAGCGCAGTCCGCTGCTTTGCCTTCCAGCGCACTTAGCAAGGCCTACCAGTACGCGCTCGCACTGTGTAAGAAGCTCACCCGCTTCTTGGAGTATCCCGAATTAGAGCTAAGTACTAACTTGGCGGAGAACTCCATGCGTCCGGTAGCTCTTGGTCCAAAGAATTGGTTGCACATCGGCAGCCCACAAGCGGGACCGAAGGTTGCGGCGATTCTCTCGGTCGTGGAAAGCTGCCGTCGGCTGCAAGTTCCAGTGCGCGATTACTTTTCCACCATTCTCCCCGGGGCTTGCCGATCTCCCGATCCGGTGCCTTCCAGACCTTACTCCCGCTGTGTGGGTCGCCCGGCATTCATAGACTCACACGACCGGGTTGTTTGGGTGAAGGCGATTTTGGCCGGCACGGAACGATTCTTCAACATCCGCTGATATAGCACTAGTCACTACGTAATGGCGGGCGAGCTCTCCGAGTAAATCTCATAGCGGCGGACGCGGGCCTCCATTTCGATTAGGTAGTCGGAGTCGAAGTCATAGTACTTGGCCATGCTGTAGTCGTCTCCAGCGAAACGCTTGATGGCCTCCGTGTCTTCCCAGAACGTCAGCATTTCGAAATGCGTTACCCCTTCGTGAATGTTCTTGCGCCATTCTCAGCTTCCTGCGGGACCTCTTCTCCAGACATTGGTGGAGGCGGTCCAGCATTTTTGCGTTGTTGTTCCCTCGCGAGAGAGCAGGTTGAGGAGAAGTACGTTTGGAAACTCCCGCTCGTGCTGACTATAGAGACATTCCTGAGCAAAACAGCACAGCTTTTGGCACCGTGCAGACGGATACTACTTGCAAGAGCCGCGATAGACGAGGTCTGCAACCATGTAAATCCTCAGAGGAGAAAGTTATTCGGATGCGAGAACTTGAGCAGCGCACAATTTTTCTCCGCGAACATATCATGCTCCCCGAAGGTATTGCTTTGGCCGGTGAGCCCATTTGCGAGGGATGGGTCATCCTGCAGTCGGGTGATGCAATGTGGCTGGATAAAGCAATTCGAGACCTGGGATGGAACTCGAATGTGCTCACAAAAATGTACTGGAGAAGCGGGTATGCGAATCGCGCTCAGGACGCAATCGATAGAGCGGCACAACTCGCTCTTCGTAAAGTGAACGAACGTTTCAATGCCGCCGAAATCGGGCACATTATCGTGGCCAAACACCTATGGTTCTACGTTGCAAGACTCGGCATCTTTTCTCGTTACATCCAGGAGGGTCCGTTCGTGGGCGGCTGCGACGAACTTTCGACAGGGCCGGTACAAATGACATTTGAATCGAGACATGAACACGTGTAACTGGATTTCGAATTGCATACGCGGCATCTGTTTACCGCGTATGCTTGAAATATAGTCCGAATATTCTTCCTCGCCTGCAGCATCCATGCTTCGCTCCAGACGAGCACCTTTCAAGTAAGCAACAGGACGACTGGAGCCGCCATGAGTCTCATTAAAAAAAAGCGGACGTGAATAATCATCTTGCTGCACGACGCAAAAGAATAATCTTTCCGTTTGCGCCGGTGAGCCAGCCAGATGCCACGGGCTACCCCGGAAACGGGCGTCGCGGCACCAACCCGAACGTGACAAATTCCGGCACATCGGCAGCCAAAAAGCCGCATGATCTTATACAAGAGCAGTTTCGCGGTACATGGATGTCTGTCAAAGATACGATGGCCGCCGCTCTGGAAGTAAAGGTCAGAAATGCGGGTTGGCATTTCATGTGGTTAGAGGATGCCTATGCCCGTTTCGGCGTTGGCCGTACAGCAGCATCAGCTATCGATAAGGCGATAGTTAGCGCCCTGGATCGAATTAAGGATAGATTCAACGCCGCTGAACTGGATTCGGTAAGTGTCTCGAAATACCTGGGCTTCCGCGTCGCTAAGATCACGCTTTACGCTCGCCAGATACAGCTACAGACCTCTCTCAGCCTGGTTGACGAGATGACAATCCGACAGCTCGCTACACCATAAACCTTTCGGTCCGGCAAAGTGTAAAAGACAATCGGACCAAGCTGTTCGTGTCTCTCAGGAATAGTCAAATAACGTGAGTGGCGCTGCGATACGCATGAAAGCAGGAAACCATGTCTCTCTCGGAAATGCTTCGTAACGAAGAACCAGGCGGATTCTCATCTCCAGTCGCCACGAAAGCTGCACCGATGTCTCTGCCAACACGCATCGCCTTCGTTGGGAACTATCTGCCGCGACAATGTGGCATCGCTACGTTCACGACCGATCTCTGCACCGCGGTAGCAGCTGAATATGGCAGCGCCCGCCTCTTCGCAATTCCAGTCAACGATCCGGAGTCAAGCTACCAATATCCCGAACGGGTACGGCTAGAGCTTGCTCAGGAAGATTGTGCTTCCTATGAGCGGGCTGCTGAATTCCTCAATTTCAATGGTAACGACCTGGTCTGCCTGCAGCACGAATACGGCATCTTTGGGGGTGTCGCAGGTAGTCACATACTGCTGTTGCTTCGCAAATTGAGAATGCCACTGGTGACAACCCTCCATACAGTACTGCGCGAGCCAAATTCCAGTCAGCGTGCCGTGCTCGAAGAGATTGCCAACCTTTCGGATCGTTTGATCGCGATGAGCGAACACGCCGCCTGTCTTTTACGCGATGTGTATTACGTGCCATACGAGAAAATCGATGTCATCCCGCATGGCGTGCCGGACCTTCCATTCATGGATCCCAATTATTTCAAGGATTCGTTTGGTACTCAGGGCAAATCCGTCTTGCTCACCTTCGGCCTGTTATCTCCGAATAAAGGAATCGAAAACGTAATCCGCGCGTTGCCGGCGATCCTGGCAAAGCATGAAAATCTGGTCTACATCGTTTCCGGGGCGACGCATCCACATATCAGGCGGCGCGAAGGTGAGAGATACAGGGAAGAATTGCAGGCTTTAGCACAGGAATGCGGCGTTTCATCGCACGTCATCTTCAACAACCGTTTCGTAAGTAATGAGGAATTGATCGAACATGTCGGTGCCGCGGACATCTACATCACTCCCTATCGTCAGGAAGCCCAGATCGTTTCCGGCACGCTTGCCATAGCACTCGGTGCGGGAAAAGCAATCATCTCTACTCCTTACTGGCATGCCCGAGAGCTCCTTGCCGATGGGCGCGGCGTCATCGTTCCGTTCGATGATCCGCACTCCATCGCCGAGGCAGCCATCAAGTTGTTGGAGAACGACGCGGAGCGGCATGCGATGCGAAAACGTGCATATCTTTATTCACGCGGCACGACATGGCAAAAGACAGCGCAGGCTTACATGGCAAGCTTCCAACGCGCCCGCGTCGAACGGATGTTGCGGCCACGCGCCGCCCTGCAGGACATTTTCGCAGCAAAGGCGACAGATAGATTGCCCGCGCTGGATACATCGCACTTATTAAGCATGACAGACGACACGGGCATGTTGCAGCATGCCATCTTTTCTCTGCCAAATTGTCTTGAGGGCTATACGACGGATGACAATGCACGAGCGCTCATCGTGGCAACGCTGTTAAACGGGTCGCTACTGTCTGACCGCTACGCGCACGCCCCACTTTCCGGCCGGTATCTGGCTTTCCTATGGCTTGCCTTTCATGAAAAGACGGGCAGGTTCAGGAATTTCCTAAGCTACGACCGTAAATGGCAAGAAGAAGTAGGTTCCGAGGACAGTCACGGTCGCGCCTTGTGGGCGCTGGGGACAGTGCTTGGCCGCTCGGAAGACACCGGTTTGAGAGGTGCGTCCGGCAGACTCTTCGAGGCTGCGGTTCCAGCTATTTTGACGTTCTCCAGTCCGCGTGCCTGGGCATTCTCTGTACTGGGCATGCAGGCATATCTGGACTGGTTCCCCGGGGACAGGTTGATTCAGGCCACTCGTAATCTACTCGCGAACCGGCTGCTGGATATCTATGAACGCAGTCATTCAGAGACATGGCAGTGGTTCGAGAAAAGCCTCTCTTACTCGAATGCAAGGTTGTCGCAGGCGCTCTTAACTGCGGGATGGCATAGCGAGAACAAAAGGATGATCGAAGTAGGATGCGAGTCTCTCCGTTGGCTTGTCGCCGCGCAGCACCGGGACGAAGAAGATATTTTCGTCCCAATAGGATCGAGAGGATTTTTCACAGCTAGCGGCGAGAAAGCTCGTTTCGATCAGCAACCAGTCGAAGCCTGCGCAACCATCTCTGCTTGTTTGCAGGCCTACAGGCTAACAGACGAGAAGTTCTGGCTTGACGAAGCATGGTGCGCCTTCCGCTGGTTTCTTGGTGAAAACGATCTGCAGGTTCCTCTTTACGACGCGACAACCGGCGGATGCAAAGACGGGCTTCATCCAGACCGCGTAAATGAAAACCAGGGAGCCGAATCAACTTTGTCGTTTCTCATGTCATTGCTCGAAATGCAAAATATCGGAACATCAATAACAGAGAACCTGAATCAGGAAATGAGTGTCTGTCTTTGAATCCAATTAGGCTGCCAGCTACATCACCGGAATACCTCAGCGTTGACCAACAAAATACTCAAGTACCCGCGGTTGATTCTCTGTTTGTGCGTCATCCCTCGAATCCCATTCTCAGTCGAGAAAGTTGGCCATATCCGGTCAATAGCGTCTTCAATGCGGGCGCGACTCGGTTGGTCGACGGAGATACCTTGTTGCTTTGCCGCGTAGAAGACCGGCGAGGACTGTCGCATCTTTGCGCTGCGCGTTCTGCGAATGGAATCGATGGATGGTGTATCGATCCCCAACCAACATTGATGGCGAATCCGCGGGAATATCCGGAAGAGATCTGGGGTATCGAAGATCCGCGCATCACATATGTTCCAGAGTTGGAGCAGTATGCAGTGGCGTATACCTCTTACGCTCGCGGGGGTCCGGGCGTTTCGCTCGCACTTACTAAGGACTTCAAGAGCTTTGAGCGATATGGGGTGATCATGCCGCCGGAAGACAAAGACGCTGCCCTGCTGCCGCGCAGAATCGGAGACTTCTGGGCGCTCATTCACCGGCCAGTGACGACGCTTGGCGCTCATATGTGGATTTCATATTCGCCGGACTTGCAACACTGGGGCAGCCACAAAGTGATGCTTGAGGCGCGACGCGGCGGGTGGTGGGATGCAAACAAAATCGGGCTTTGTTCCCCGCCAATCGAAACTGCGAAGGGGTGGCTGACGATTTATCACGGTGTGCGGCATACAGCATCGGGCAGCATCTACCGGTTAGGTCTTGCTCTGTTCGATATCAACAAACCAGACATCTGCTTACTAAGAGGAGATTCCTGGATGTTTGGTCCAGAAGCTCCCTACGAGCGGGGAGGAGATGTCAACGATGTTGTGTTTCCCTGCGGACAAACCATCGGAACGGATGGAGACACCATTCATCTTTACTACGGAGCAGGCGACTCATGTATGGCGATGGCGACTGGCAGCGTCCGTGCTCTTCTCTCCTGGTTAGATTTTAATTCCAGCGCGCGAGATGGAAATGACTTTTGACGTACCAGTCATCGAATTGGAAAGGGCTACCTGAAATGAATTCTGTATAGTTCAACTGGGCCCAGCAGTGTTCCGCAGATACTGCGGATGCGTCGGAACTGTCCTCGTTGCTGCTCGATCGAATTCCAGGACGGCAGACTCACATTTTCTGAATCGGCTTCTGGGGCTGCTCGCGTTGTCTCCGATTCGCTGTGTCAATTGTTGGCGGCGATACTGCTGGTTTTCACGGAAAGCAGCAGATAAAACGTGACAGATACGAATCACGCTACAGATACTACGGAGCGATGCTCCGGCTGCTTCAGACTAAAAGAGAAAACATAATGGACAGCCCACAATATTCATCCAGCTACACGCCGAATGATCTGTTGTTTAGTTTGGACGGAGGGCGTTCTCGGCGATCACTGAATTATGAGATCGTCGCTCAAAGCGCGGCAGAAGTGCAGGACACCCAGAACGCTCCTTCCGTCAGCATGGGACCATACCTGATCGAATCCGGAGAAACGCAGCTTCTAACCACAATCAGCATCTATAGCGAGCGCGGAGAAAGCCGAGAGCAGGTGCGGCTGCTCTACATGAATGCGGTTGCACTTCGAGTCTGGAAAGCCATGGGCAGGAAACCAAGCCTGATCGGCGCACAGCATCGTCCATCGCGAACCTCCCTATTGACCTTTGGCGTCCCGTTCAGTGAATAAGCAATTGCTCGATCACTCTTACATACCTGGAATGAGAATCCAGACTTGCTGTCTACCCTCAGTCGACACAAAATCACATCCTCGAGAACTGAGATCTATAGAGTACCAAACGAGCCGATCGCCGCGAACGTCTCGTTTCAGGATTGGTACACTCGCCTTCATTAACTTGATCGAAAGGTCGCTTTCATGACGTAATCCACGTGGTTGGGAAGTCGGGATCTCGGACAAATGGTTTCTTGTAGTTGCCGGAAACGGCGTTTTCAGTAAGTTCGCTGCTCGACGTTCATTGCGTCGGTAAGTTAGCGAAAGGAGACTTTTCGGCCACATGGCAAGTCTAGTCATCCCCGATGACCACCTGAGGTACCGCCGGTGTCGAAGAGGACGGTCCAGCGCTGTGCAACGCGGGTATAGACAACAAGCAGTTCGAAGAGCCGACTACCTCCAAGCCGGACGGCAGGGATTCCCCGAAGCTGCGGACTGCGTCTGCCCGGTCGGGCGGAACGTAGTTTGACAGAAGCTGGATGATTTCTTCGTCGATCCCAAATGCCATCAAGCGGGAAATCGTCCGCTCGCGAATTGCGTCATCGATGTCACGCGAGCGATCCTCGGTGCGCCGCGCGATCAGTGCAATGGCTGAAGCTGTTGTCGCTGTGAACGCCGATAAGTCCAACAGGGCTTTCAGCCACTCGCTGGCGATTTCAGGCGCCACGACGGAGTGCAGCGGCCCATACAGCGGAATGCGAGCACCGAGCCGGCCGAGCGACCACAGCCAAATTGCATTTTCAGGTTCCTTTCTGATCTTCGACAGCAGTTCATCGCCCAGCGAAGCACGGGCGCTGCCCAGCAGGTGCTCAAGGCTCGCGAGGAGGCGCCACCGCTCGTACTCGAATTGCCGGTTCACGCGGCCCTTCTTCCTGAGATCGGCCCGACGAATGAGTTTGCGATAAAGCGCCTGCTGTTCGCTCGCGTTGATGCCGCCGGCGATGCGACGCAACAGCACTAACAGCTCGACCTGGCATTGCAGATCGTCCGCAAAAGTGGTCTCGTTCGACGCGATGGTCCGCACATGCTTAACGCGCGCGTCGTCACCTGGTACTCCGAATCCTGGCCGCAAGCAGAAGGCGGATAGATTGAGCCAACGTACCTCATAGCGTGGAGACTTTTTGCGTCCGGCGGCAACCTCGATGAGTACGTCGCTGAACCGGCGAATGGCTGAGATGGGCCACGAGTCTCTCTTCGCGCCCAGCGCTGCTTCGATTTGATTTGCAAGAGTCTCGGGTGCCAGTGCTTCGCCATCAGCGGAGCCACCGAAAACATTGCGGATGAGCTGCGCAGCAGACTCGACTGTTGCGTCGGAAGCCGTAACGGCCGGTGAAGGTGATGGCACGGGTTGTGGTTTCGCCGTATTGAGTTGCTCTGCTTGAGCCTCTTCGCCTCGCAGTTCGAATTGCAGCCGCCAGCGATGCTGCGTGTCCCGCGATTCGCACCAGAGTTCGAGGGTGCCGACCTCGGTGAAACTGGCCCTGATGCGCACAATCAAGTACAGTTCCCGCAATTTCCTGCCGTAGCGCAACATGGTTCCCAGCGGCGCGTGACGATGTACGTCCGCTTCGTTCAACGAGGCAACTTCGCCATGCGCATCGTGCCGCGTGCGCGAGCTGTACAGCGTAAACGACACGGGCCGATTCGCCAGTACGGAGAATTCGCGGTTCAGCAGCGGAAGTGTGGTGCCTTCTTCGACCCCGGCAGGCAAGACACAGATGCCCTGTAGACCGTTGCTCGAAGGCAAGCCGATGTAGTATGAGCGCGCGTTGCCTGCCCTCACGCGCGATCCAGCGCCAAGCCGTACGCGTCCGTAATGAGCAGCGCCCCGAGCAACCGCACTATCTACCTCTTCGTTGTTAAGAACCCTGAGGCGCCAGCCGCTTGGGGTTCCGCCGAGCCACGTGGAGATTGCCTCGACAATACGCTCGCGAGTCACCGCCGGCGCGCAGAAGCCGCCGTTGAAAAGGACGGCATCGGGTCGAGCCATTCGGTGGTTTGCAGACGAGCTGTTCATGGCGATAGCGGCTTGCGTGAGAAATGCTGCGAGGTGTTTGGTGATCGCAGGATCGCTGGCGTATGGCAGGCCGAGTTCGCGTAACGCTATTGGCCGGCCGCGCGCTGGCATCTCATCCCGCGCAGTCATAGGCAGGAATCCGTCTGTAAGAGTCTGCAGCACGTCCCTGCGCGTCAGCTCAACGCTAAGTGCCTGTCCGACGACTGCACGGCCGCCGCCCAGGATCGTGACCGGCACGCGCTCCAAAGAGGAATCACTCAGCAGCTGTTCTTTCGCGGCACAGCAGACCCGACGCAACGCATAATGCTGTCGCAGCGTGAGTTCGATGTCTTTGAGCTTCTCCTCCACGCGACGGGCCAGGGCCAAATCGAGATTGTCGCCGCCGAGCAAGAGATGCTCACCGATGGCGGTTCGCTCGAACTGCAGCTCGCCCTTGACCAGGTGAGACCGCACCAGGCTGAAGTCGGTTGTGCCACCGCCGATGTCGCAGATCAAAATCAGGTCGCCATCACGGAGGTTTTCACTGCTCTCATCCCTCGTCAGATACGGGCCACCAGCCTGCGCAAACCGATTCGAGGCGATCCACGCATAAAACGCGGCCAACGGTTCTTCGAGGAGAGTGACCTTGTCGAGTCGGGCGCTGCGGGCGGCTTCGACTGTCAGCTCGCGCGCATCCTCATCGAACGAAGCTGGCACCGTGAGGACAACTTCCTGATGCTCAAAACGGGTTTCTGCGTTAGTCCCAATTGCACCGTTCCAAGCGTCACGCAGATGCATGAGGTAGCGCGAAGAGGCTTCAACAGGGGAAATCATCGGCTGCGGCGGCTCAGCTTGGGCTGGAAGGATCCCGGCGCGTCGATCCACGCCGGGATAAGTAAGCCACGACTTCGCCGACGACACCTGACGACTCGGTACAAGCGCTCCCTGGTCGCGCGCGAGCACGCCTGTGACCATCGGAGGATCTTCATCCCACGTGGCGCTCACGGCTCCGGCAGATAGCTCATCTTCGGTGGGGAAGTAGAGAAAAGAGGGAAGTGCGGGTAGGGCGCGGACTTCCCCGTGTCCCACTAACTGCGGTACTTGGAATACATGAATCGCGGAGCCTGCATCAACCCCGTCCTGAGTATCGATGTAAGCCACGACAGAGTTTGTCGTGCCCAAATCAACGCCGACGAGATAACGAGAAGGCACCGAGGACCTCACCTCCCGGTCTTTTCGCGAATGTTCAGCTCAAGCTTCCAGCGGTTCGTGCCGTCGCGGGACACACACCAGACCTCGAGGGTGCCGAGCTCAGTAACACGGGTTTCGAGCCGCACCGGTACAACCGTTCCCTGCTGGCCATCCATTTTGAGCGTGATCTCCAGCGGGCTAAGTTCCTCGATGTCAGCACCCCAATCTTCCAACAGCCTGCCGACCTGGTCCTGCTTACGGACGCTGGAACTTAGGAAGCGAAATTCGGCTGGTTCGCCGACGACGAGACCAAACTCTCTGCCGGGAATCGTGGCCTCGGTGCCTTCCTCCATGCCAAAGGGAACGACACAGAGCGCCTTGAGCGGAGCTTCCATACCGGGCACTGTAGGCATCGCGCTTTCAATTCCGATGTAGTACGTACGCGAGGCGCCGCTGCGGATACGCACGCCGCTACCACGACGCGCCTTCCCGTAATAGGCCGCGCCGCGAGCAACGGCGTGCTCCAAGTCAGTAGCTTCCAGGACTTGCTCTGCCCCGAACGTGCCGAATCCTTCTTCTCTTAACCAGCTGTTCAGTACCTCGACCACCCGATCGCGCAGTACCGCTGCTTTCATCACTCCGCCGTTGAACAGGATGTGCGTGGGACAGGCCAGTCCGCTGCGGCCGCGCCGGATGCCCGCCGCCTCGGGACTGTTGCGAAGCTGTTCCGATAGAAACCTCGCGAGGTGCTTGGTGATGGCTGGATCGGCCGCGTACGGCAGGCCTAGCTCCTGGAAGCCAACCCGTCGTTGCCGCGCAGGCAATTCGCTGCTGGCGACTTTGGGGAAGAATCCTTCGACCAGGACATGATCGAGGTCTTCTCGCAATAATTCCGTCTTGATCGTTCCACCGACGAGCTTCGTCCCCTTGCCCAGCAACGTGATGGGGCGACTCTGTGTTTTTGGGGATTCGAACAGCTTTTCCTTCGCAATACGGCACTGATGCCACAGGCCATGCAACTGCCAGGTATCGATGCGGTAACCCGAGGCTTCAAGGCGCTGCCGAAGGACTTGCGCCAGCGCCAGGTCCATATTGTCGCCGCCCAGCAGAATATGGTCGCCAACGGCAACGCGCTTGAGCGTCAGTTCGCCGTTTTCTTCGGAGACCATGATGAGACTGAAATCCGTGGTGCCGCCGCCGATGTCGCATACGAGAACGAGGTCATTGGCCTTGATTCGGCTCCGCCAGGCATCACCCTGGCTTTCGAGCCACGCATAGAAGGCTGCCTGGGGTTCCTCCAGCAGCGTGACGTGCTGATAACCGGCCTGCTCCGCGGCGCGCCGGGTCAGCTCGCGTGCTGCTTCGTCGAACGACGCGGGCACGGTTAGAAGCACATCCTGGTCTGCGAGAGCGACCTGCTGCCCCACCTCGCTGTTGTCCCACACAGCGCGCAAGTGCTGCAGGAACTGCGATGAAGCTTCGACGGGCGATAGCTTGGGAACCTCTTCGGGTGCCTGCCACGGCAGGATCGGCGCACTACGGTCCACCCCGGCGTACGAAAGCCAGGATTTCGCGGAGGCTACCAGTCGGTTTGGACTCTCGGCGCCGCGTTTGCGCGCCAGTTCGCCGATGACGTGCTTCGGCTCGGGGTCCCATGGCAAGGCTACGCTGCCTTTGGGAAAATCGAATTCGCCCGGGATGTAGATAAATGACGGCAGCAGCGTCCGTTCCGCCACCTCGTTCGGATTCACCAGTTGCGGAATGCTGCGGACCTCGATGCGGCCTTCCTCTTCAGCAACAGCATCGCAGCGCGCCAGCGCAGAATTTGTGGTTCCCAGATCGATGCCAACGATGTACCTGGCCGCCAACGAGATCTCCTTTAAGCCAAATTTTGTTGCGCGGATGTCAGCCGTTACGAGAGTTCGACCTCGGCCGGAGCAACGACCATCCGGCCAGCGGCCAGCGGCAACGGAGGCAGACTGACTTCCTTCACGCGCCAGCCTTTGTGTCGTAACACACCCCGAACCGGCGGCCCTCCTGTCACGTTGCCGATCAATTTGATGGCTGCCGGGTCAATACCCGCTTGTACGGTAACCGGTTGATCCTCTTCGGAGTTCAGAATCGGCTCCAGCTTCACATATTGGTCGAGCGCCCGTCGGCAAGTGTCGTGGATTGTGCGGACGGCGGCTCCAAGCTGGACGTCGGGATAGGCAGAGATGTTCTCCGCCAGGAAATCGATGAGCCGTCCATCGCGTTGCAGCAGAGCAAGCATCTGCACGGCGCGATCGAACTCTCCCAAAGCTGGTCGTTGAACTTCCTTTAGAGGAGAGACGGAAGGTGCAGCTTCTGCTGGCGCCGGCGAACCCGGGCCGACAGGCTTGAACAGCTTCTGCGCGATGTCGTTGGGTATATCAGCGTGGAATAGGATCGAAAGGAAACACCGAAAGGCAAAAACTACTCGTTCCCAGAATCCGTTCATAGCCACTCCGGAAGATCAGAGAATCGATGAATTGAGATGCTTCACCGCTATTTTTGCGACAAGTTCAGAGATAAGCCCGGCAGTCCGTATGCCTCATCATACCAATAGGCATCTGTAATTCCGGCCAGGGTGCTTTCAGGGAGCCCCACTGCAGACGACCCGAAAGGCATAATCAGCGTATTGGAATTCCGGCGGGATGCTGGAACGCGCCGAACGTCGTGAGACCTTGATGTGGTGTCGCCAGGATCCTCCGCGCGACGCTTTTCGCATGCCTTCTTCGGGTCCTTGTGGATTCCGCTCTGGTGCGATCGCATAGTAGCCGGCGTCGAACCAGTCACTACACCACTCATGCGCGTTCTCGCACATCTCGAATAAGCCGTAAGCATTCGGTTGTGATTGTCCGACCGGCTCAGGGCCGGTCTTCCAGCGATCTTGTTAGAAGGGCCGTTCAGGCGGATCATTGCCCCATGGGAACAACATTGTCTCGGCACCCCCTCGTGCGGCCCGCTCCCACTCGGCTTCTGTTGGCAGCCGATAGTTCGAGCCGGTCATCGCGGAAAGCCACGTGCAATATGCAACCTCGTCGTACCAGGAAACCGCCACCACAGGTTGCTGAGGATGAGAGAAGCTGGGATCGCCCCAGAACGTGGGCGCCGTCCTCCCGGTGGCATCAAGAAAGCGCGCATGCTCATCAACGGTCACCTGGGTCGCTGCGATGTCAAAGGAGTCTGCCCAAACGCGATGGACGAGCGCCTCGACATCCTGACCGGAGTCGGACCCATAGAAAACCAGCCAGCAGGGATGTGAATTCGCAGTGGCTCGGTGATTGTCACGAGATGGGCGACTAGACTCATAGTGGTCGGCGGGGACATCTGTCCAACGATGTTAGCGTGTGGCTTAAGGGCGGAGCGGATGAAGTTTGATTGGACCCAAGGCGCACTTGCTGAAGGCCTGCGTCTTTATCATCGAGGAGAATTCTTTGCAGCACATGAGGCATGGGAGAGCGTGTGGCTGGTGTCGCGGGAGCCGGAGAAGATGTTCCTGCAAGGGTTGATTCAGGTGACTGCTGCGTTCCATCACCTCCAGCGCAATAATCCGCTGGGAACAGCGCTGTTATTAAAAGCCGCCCTTGCGCGGCTCGAGCGTTACCCTGCGCACTTCGGAGGTATCTCCGTCGACGTTCTCTGCGATGATATCCGCGAATCGTCGCAGGCGCTGGATGCGGGTGCGTCGGCACTTCAACTGAGTTCTGCCCGCATTTGTGTTGAGTCGAGCTAAAGCGTGGTCACGCTGACAACAGTAACTGGGACGAGAGGTAGTCTGCGCAAACCTATTCGGGCATTGATAGAGTGCATCGCTCTGGGCCATGATGAGATGCGGCGCGTGCTTGTCTTCATTAAGTGGACAAAATTGCCTTGAAAATCAGGCGATGCTAGCAAGGTATTTTTCGTCGTAACTCATTGATATATAAATAGTTAACTGTGGCGGAGGGAGGGGGATTCGAACCCCCGTTACCCGTTAGGGTAAAGCGGTTTTCAAGACCGCCTGTTTCAACCACTCACACATCCCTCCGCGAGTGACAAGTGCTTACTCTACTTCATTGTACGACGACCGAGGCTGGGGTTTCGACCGGAAGCGTTGCACTCTGATTGCACACTAGCTGTTCCAGCGCTGTCATCGCATCCCTGCTTGGTTTGTCCACTTCGCTCCGTTTAATGTATGCGTTCCGGGTTACGGATACTTCCCTATGACGCAGAATTGCCTGAATGACGATGTCAGGTACGCCGAGTTCGTGCAGGTTGGTTGCCAAGCACCTACGACAGGCGTGCCATCCATGCCAGACAATCCCAGATTCAGGACCACCCTTCAACGTTTGGAACACGTAATTCTTTGGAGAAATACGTTCCAAATAACTCTCTAGCAGAACTTTCAGACGTGCAATACGTGCACCGCACGTTTGCCTTTCGGATTGATTTCCGGCAAGTAGAGGTTCTCGATAAACTGATCAAGACCCATCGCGTTGTCCGGGCTGAAAGTTCCATCATTGAAGGGCTTCAGGAACTCATTGGCCAATTGCTGCGCAGCAGACTTCGATCGGTATACTTGCACTGCATCACACAGCCGATGACACTTTTGATTGCCCTTAAGTTCACCTGATTCGAGGCGTCTGTATTCGCGATATCGTACATACCAGGCACCTCCCTTTTTGAACGTAGCTTTCGCGTTTTGGATCGACCGTCGCCTTCGTCTATCAAACGGAAAACCCGGATAGCACTCCACGGATTAGTAGCGAGAAATGCGCTTCGCGGACGAGGAGCCTGGGTATCGCTCAGTAGTAGTGGCGCTCGTCGGCCCAGTTGACGGGCGCGGAGGGACGGCGACCGCGAAGCACGTAGATGTTGCCGTGCTCGAAGGGCATGGCATAGGGCGTGTCGCGCACGCCGACAATGGTAACGGACTCATATTTCTTGGAGACATCGTCCGGAGAGTCATCAATGACACCGATAACAACGTCGGGATCGCAGCCGTGCATGCCCCAGAGCCAGTAATTGTTGTGTCCGCTGAGAGCAGGTGGAAGGTTGAGATGATCGCGGCGGTTAAAGAAGTCGATGGCGCCGGCCTCGCCGTAGTTGCCGCCGAAGATGCAGACGCGGCGCTGGTCTGCAGGTGAAAGGGAGTTAAATGTGCGAGCTACGATTGCCACCTGTTGCTGCCAGCCGAAGCGGTCGGCGTAGAACTGCGGGAGTTCACCGCTGGCGGCGGTTTCGGTCTTGCCGCTCTTCAGGTGCAGCGCCGTAGTGTAACGGACCCAGGCGGCGGGGCGAAGTATGGGCGAGGACATCGGCAGGATGAGAAGACCGGTGAGGATGAGCGCGCATTCGAAGATGGGGAAGGCGAAGACGCGGTTTGCGGCGACGAGGGGCCTTACAGCGAAGAGGCGCTCCCAGGCGATAGCCCCGGCGGCGAAGAGCACTGGATAGATGGGGGCGAGATAGTAGTCCTTGGCGTGCAGGACGAACATGAGCACGTAGAAGATGAGGAAGGTCAAGCCGATCCAGCGGCCGCGGGGGATAGAGCGGGCGCGCAGAAGAGAGATGGCCCCGGGGATCCAGAGCAGAGCGTTGGCGGGGTGCATCTGCAAGAGCTGGGCGAGGAAGAAGCCCATAGGGCCGAGGATGACGTTCTTGTTTCCGACCTTGCCGTTGTGGAAGAACTCGAGCGTGGGCCAGTGGTTGTGAATCTGCCAGAGGACGTAGGGCAGCGCGATGACGATGATTAATGCGATTCCGACTGCGGCCCAGCGAGTGAAGAGGATGCGGCGTTGCTGCGTAAGGAGCAGGCCGATGCCGGCGGCGATGAGAAAGAAGAGGATGGAGGGTTTGTTGAGCAGCCCGATGCCGGTGGAGAGGCCGAAGATGGTCCACCAGAAGGGCTGCGGAGCGCCGTCGATGAGGCGAATCAGCGCGAGCGCGCAGAGCATCCAGAAGACCGGCTCGAAGGAGTTCATGGAGAGAAAGCCGTCGATGCCGATGTAGACAGGGACAACGAGGACACCGAGCATCGCCAGCGCCTGTGCGGGGCGGAGGCCGCCGAGGGCCCATGCGAGCAGGCCGTTGAGGAAAACAGTGGCGGCTCCGGCGAGTGCGGAGAGAATGCGGATGGCGAATAGAGAGTCGCCGAAGAGGAGCTCGCAGAGGCGTGCTTGCAAGGCGACGATGGGGCCGTGGTCGACGAAGCCCCATGCGAGGTGACGGCCGCAGGCGATGTAGTAGAACTCGTCGCGGAAGTAGCTGTAGCCGATGTGTTGGGTCCAGAGCGTGAGGGCGAACTGCACGAGGAGCTTGATGCCGGCGAAGAGGAGGGCGAGCCGAAGGGCCGCACGCAGGGAAAGGTTAGATGGGCGGACGGCGGTTGAGTTCATAAGAGGTCAAGAAAATGTACGTCAAAGCCAGAACGGCGGTTCCGGCGCAGGCCCTTGTCGCTGAGAGTGTGTGAAAGAAGAATCGCATATGCGAAGAAGTAGAGCGACAAGCCACATCGGTACCGGGAAACGTTAGGTTCCTATCGGGACTGCCCCAGTTTCGATAGGATCGTTTGAAGTGAGTCGATGCGGTTTGCGGCGAACGCGGTGATCTACGTACGTCTATGGGATTTCAATTGTATGCATATGATTACAGGGTACTTGCTTGCAAGCAGCGTAGTCGCTCGTACGTGCCACAACGATGATGTTCATGGCCAACCAGTATAGCGACCAACCTAAATTCTGACCAGACGACGTGACGTCGATCGTCGCCCACGCGGCAGCGTCCGCCGCGCAGCGGCTTAGTTGTGTGCCGGGCATGTTCAACCGCTTGGAGGTGCAAGTCCTCTACCCGACCTGATGGAGGTAAGGGTTAGCAATGACGCAAGGGCTATCGCCGTGAGGCGGGGTCTGAAAGAAGCGTGGAGCAAATGCGCGAGTCGATGGACAAGAACCGGATACAAGGCGTGAGCGTAGGGCGAGCGCCTGCGCCCTCGCCTGCGCCTTTATCGATATCGCCGCTGCCCCTGCCGATATCACCGCTGGCGCCTGGGGTTGGGTTGCGGGTTTGGACTGGGTGGACTGGGGCTGCGTGGCGGGCGCTTGAGCTTGGTTAGAATTCTGGCCGTGAGCGGCC
>Ga0210386_10001730_pt1 | contig 19170 bp, 14 predicted proteins | sample IncBWH32OmetaG_FD_160091 | JGI IMG/M metagenome (GOLD analysis project Ga0210386, IMG submission 160091) | Forest soil microbial communities from Barre Woods Harvard Forest LTER site, Petersham, Massachusetts, United States - Inc-BW-H-32-O ... | reverse complement strand
CGGGCACGGAACCCGTGTGCACGGGCTCGCTTGCGTTTCTTTGGCTGATAAGTGCGCTTCATGATCGATCTTCTCCGGCCGCGCTCGTATTCCTGCCGTGACCGTGAGCGGTCGCGCCGGCCGCGGCAGACCGGCTTCCGCCGGGCACTGAAGTATAAAGGCAAGCCATCCTGCTGCTCGGGCCAGGTGTCTCGACCTGCGCCGATGGCGGAATTTCTCGCCATTTGCGGTGAGCCTCCGTGCCGCGCAAGCGCAAGCGCGCGGGCTGGGATATATTCGGTTCACCGGGCCCCTCGCGGGCCCCAAACGAATGACTTCCGCCCGCTTTCTCCCTCCCAAAGGAGCAGGTTTACGCTGCCGTGAGCACCGAGCTCGAGCACATTTGGTCGCAGGTAACGGCTGAGCTCTCGGCCACCATCGACGAGCCCATCTACCGCATCTGGCTGGAGCCGCTACGCGCGATCGACCTGACCGGCGAGCGCCTCACACTCGAGGCTCCAGCGCAGACCTACACCTGGATCAGGGAGCGCTTCGGACGGGTGCTCCAGACCACCGCGGCCGCCATCCTCGGCCCAAGCCTGACCTTGGACATCGTGGAGGCATGCGCCCCCGCGCGTAGCGACGGGCGACCCAAAAAGCACTCCCCCCACCATGCGACGGCTCAACCGACCAAGCCAACCCCCCCGGAGCTCACTCAAGCTTCCTGGGGAAACCCCAAGCTGACTTTCGACCAGTTCGTCATCGGCGACTGCAATCGACTGGCACACGCTGCCGCGCTCACCGTCGGCGAGCTACCCGGTCAGGCCTACAACCCACTGTTCGTCTGTGGACCGCCCGGAGTCGGCAAGACCCACCTGCTGCAGTCGATAGCCACCTTCATCGCCACTTACAGCCCCGGGCTGAACGTGCGCTGCACGACCGGCGAGTCGTTCACCAACGACTTCCTCAACGCGCTCGGGTCCAGCAGACTCGAGCACTTCAAGACGGGCTTTCGCCACGTGGATGTGCTTCTGATCGACGACGTGCAGTTCCTCGAGCGCAAGACCCGCACCGAGGAAGAGTTCTTCCACACGTTCAATGCGCTCTACGACGCCGGCAGCCAGATCGTGCTGACCTCCGATCGTCCTCCGAGCGACCTGCGAGCCCTCGAAGACAGGTTGCGAGAGCGCTTCCAGTCGGGGCTCGTAGCCGACATCTGCCCCCCGGACATCTCGACCCGAATGGCGATTTTGCGAAAGCGCGCTCAACACGACGGTTTGGACTCTGTCGACTCGCTCGCCCTCGAAGCGATCGCCAAACGCATAACCATCAACGTGCGGGCACTCGAGGGCGCGCTGATCAGGGTGGTCGCTTTCAGCTCGCTCACAGGGCGTCCGCTCAGCGCCGAGCTGGCGGCAGAGGTGCTCGACGGCCTCTACCCCAAGATCGAGCCACCAGCACGGTCGATCGCGGAAATCAAGGCGGCTGCCTGCGAGCAATTCGGTCTGTCACCGGAGGAGCTCGTTTCCAGCGGGCGCACCGCGCGCCTTGCCTGGCCTCGCCAGGTCGCCATGTATCTGGCGCGTGAGCTGACCCAAGAGTCTCTGCCCGCGATAGGGCGCGAGTTCGGTGGACGCGACCACACCACCGTTCTGCATGCCTGGCGGCGCACCTCCGAGCGAATGTCCACGAATGTCTCCTCGCGATCGAGCGTGGAAGAGTTGCGTGCCCGTTTGAACCTGCCGACATCCTGACCGAACCGCTTGAGACACTTCTCCGCTCTACCCACAACTGCTCCACAGACACTGTCGCCAGATCCCTTGGATACACCGACAAGCCCACATCTCCACAGCCCCTACTAAACCTATAGACCTACTCAGGTGCACTAGTGAAGCTCTCCCTCTCGACGATTGAGTTGTTGACGCAGTTGCAGGCGACGACGCGAGTCGCTTCCTCACGCGCTTCGATACAGGCGCTTTCAGGCGTGATGATCTCCGCGGAGGGCGAGACGCCACTCTTGCTGGCAACCGACATGGAGATAGGACTACGGGTCCCGCTCAACGGCGAGATAGTTAACCCTGGCTCGGCTGTCCTGCCGGCCCGCCTCTTCCTCGAAGTGGTGCGCTCGCTTCCCGAGGACACGGTCACACTCGAGCTCCGCCCCCGGGAGCAGGACGTCGAGCTGATCTCCGGCTCGGCCAAATTCCATCTGCGCACGCTGCGCTCCGAGGACTTCCCACAACTCCCGAGCTCCGATCCCGCCAGCCGCATGACGCTCCCGGCCCAGGCGTTCGTCGAGACGGCCACACAGGTGTCGACGTCAGCCTCCAGGGACGAGACTCGCCCTGTTCTCACCGGCGTGCTCATCTCAGCCGGTGGGCAGGAGTTGACGATGGTCGCAACCGACTCCTACCGCTTGAGCGTCAAGCACACGACGCTCGACACCGCGCTCGAGAGCACTATCGAGGCGAACGTCCCGGCCCGGGCGTTGCAGGAGCTGGCTCGCATCGCGCAATCGATTGAGCAGCCCGAGCTGACGATTAGCCTCGGTCAGAACCAGGTTGTCTTCGAGGTGGGCGAGATCGTCCTCTCCTCGCGGCTGATCGACGGTCAGTTCCCCAACTACCGTCAGCTCTTGCCCGAGTCGGTGGAGCACGAACTACGGCTTGCCAGCGCCGAGATAACCGATGTTGTGCGGCGTATCAGCCTGCTGGCGCAGAAGAACGCTCCTCTGCGTCTCAGCTTCAGCGAGGGCGAGCTGACTGTCTCGGCGCAAACCCCGGATGTCGGCGAGGCAAGCGAGATGCTGCCAGTTCCCTTCTCCGGCGAGCCGTTCGAGATCGGCTTCAATCCGGAGTTTCTGCGCGATGGCCTGGAGAGCGTGGAGTCCGAGGAGCTCGTGCTCAAGCTGATCAGCCCGCTTCGCCCCGGGCTGATCGAGTCTCCGGACGGCGGCGGGTTTGTGTATCTGATCATGCCGATCCGCCTGAACACGTGAGGTCTGTAGGGGTGTAACGTGCTGGTTCTCGGTGTGCACCTGCGCGACTTTCGCACCTATGCACGCGCAGAGGCTCGTCTCGGTAACGGCCTGACCGTCGTCCACGGTCCCAACGGTGCCGGCAAGTCCAATCTGCTGGAGGCTCTCTACTTCGGCTGCACCGGTTACTCCCAGCGCACGCGCTCCGAGCGTGAGCTGGTGCGCTTCGGGGCGCAGGCGGCGCGAGTCGTCGTGCAGCTCTCAGACGGCGATCGGCGCCACGAGTTGACGGTCGGATTCCAACCCGGCTCGCCGAAGCGTATGACGGCCGACGGCGCCCCGGTGGAGCGTCTGGCGGACGTGCAGGAGCGGCCGCTCCTCAGCGTCTTCTCCCCGGATCGACTGGAGTTGCTCAAGGGCGCGCCGACGTTGCGCCGTGCCCATTTGGATCAGCTCGTCGCCGCGTTGTGGCCCGCTCGCGTCGCCACACGCCGCGATTACTCACGTGCGCTGGTCCAACGCAACGCGCTGATCGCGGGGATTCGCGCCTCCCGCGCCTCCCGCTCCACCTTGCCGAGCTGGGATGCCGAGCTTGCCCGCCACGCGCTTGCGCTGAGCAGCGACCGTGCTGCCCTGGTCGCGCTACTTGCCGAGCCTTTCGCGCAACGTGCGCGGCAGCTCGGGTTGATCGGTGAGCCCAGTCTCGAGTACCGGCCCAGGTCGAAGGCGTCCGACGTCGATGGGTTCGTTGCGGAGCTGCAGGTACAACTCCCCAGGGACCTGAATCGTGGCTTCTCGACCCACGGGCCGCACCGCGATGAGCTGGCGATTCTGCGCGACGGTCGCGAGCTGCGCTCATATGGCTCTCAGGGAGAGCAGCGATTGGTTTTGCTAGCGCTCTTGCTCGCCGAGCGCTTCGTGCTGGCACGCGCGCGCAGTCACGTGCCGCTGATGCTGCTCGACGACGTGATGAGCGAGCTCGACATCACACGCCGCGAGCTGCTCTCCGAAGAGCTGCGAAGCACCGGCCAGAGTGTGATTGCGACTACCGATCTCGCCCATGTTCCGGGCTCGGGCGATAACGCCGTCACGCGCTTGCGGATTTCACCTGGAGCGATCTTGCAGGAGGCGCTTGCGGCGTGAGTCGACCAGCTCCTCGCCCGTTGTCGATCGCGCTGGAGGGCCTGACGGCTGCGCTTGTGCCCGCGACCACGCTCGCTCGGGTACAGCAAGTATGGGAGCAGACGCTCGGCTCGCGGATCGCCGCGGCCGGCTCGCCCCGCTCCGAGCACGACGGCGTGGTGGGCGTCGTCTGCGCCGACGCCGTTTGGGCCGCCGAGCTGGAGTTGATGGGCCCGGAGCTCGTCGAGCGCCTGAATGCCGCGCTCGGAGGAGAGTCGATCAAGCGGCTTCGCTGTCGCGTCGGCTGACGCCTGGCGCCGTACGGAGCGCTGCTACATACGCGTTAGCGAAAGTTCCCGAGTGCCTCGCGGTAGCTGGTGGGTCAACCCGTCGGGGCAGGAGATGACGCAGGCCCGCGCGCCAGCCCACGGCAGGTTCTCACAGCAGTCCTGAATCAGCCCTCATTTTGGCTTGTTTGCAGGCAATTCTCGCGCATACCCTGACCGGCTACGAGGGGTCTCTGTGCTATCGTTACGTAAACACACCCCGCGCCCCGGACCGAGGTATTTGCCGCCCGGTGCCCGGGGCGTTCTCGCGTCATCGGAGGACCATTTGGCGACCGACACATCTAGCTCGCAAACGCAGCCTGCCGCAAAGGGGGGCGTCAACGACCCCTCGATGGCCGGCAACGCCAGCTATGACGCACAGGACATAACCGTCCTCGAGGGCCTGGAGGCAGTCCGCAAGCGCCCCGGCATGTACATCGGCTCTACGGGGATCATGGGTTTGCACCACCTTGTGTACGAGGTTGTGGACAACTCCGTGGACGAGGCGCTCGCCGGCTTCTGTACAGAGGTGTTGGTCACGATCCACCCTGACAACTCGATCACGGTCACCGACAACGGCCGCGGGATTCCCGTGGCGATGCACGAGAAGGAGGGTCGCCCCGCCGTGGAGGTAGTGCTCACCGTGCTCCACTCCGGCGGGAAGTTCGGCGACGGTGGGGGCTACAAGGTCTCCGGTGGTCTGCACGGGGTGGGTGTGTCTGTCGTCAACGCGCTGTCCGAGCGACTGCTTGTGCAGATCGACCGCGACGGCTACAGCTTCTCGCAGGAGTATTCGCGCGGTGCGCCTCAGCAGGAGTTGCAGCGCGGCGAGAAGCTGCCCGCCGGGGCGCCCACGAGCAACACCGTCACTTTCCTGCCCGACGCCGACATCTTCGAGTCGCTCGACTTCGACTTCCATACGCTCGAGGAGCGACTGCGAGAGACCGCCTTCCTCACGAGGGGCCTGAAGATCTCGCTCGTCGACGAGCGAGCCGAGGGTCATTCCGCGGAGTTCCAGTACGAGGGCGGCATCGAGGATTTCGTTGCCTATCTCAACGAGAACAAGGACACCGTGCACCGTAAGGTCGTGTTCTTCGCGGGCGAGAGCGAGGAGGGCGCGGTCGAGGTCGCGATGCAGTGGAACTCCTCCTATCAGGAGTCGATCCACTCGTTTGCCAACAACATCAACACTCGCGAGGGCGGCTCGCACATGTCGGGCTTCCGCTCCGCCCTGACGCGCACGCTGAACAAGTACGCCCGCGACCATGGCCTGCTCAAGGAGAAGGAGGACAACCTCTCCGGCGAGGACGTGCGCGAGGGACTCACCGCAGTCATCTCCGTCAAGCTGCGCGACCCTCAGTTCGAGGGCCAGACCAAGACCAAGCTCGGCAATCCCGGCATGGCCGGCGCCGTCGAGTCGATGGTCAACGCCGGGCTGTCGGAGTTCCTGGAGGAGAACCCGAGCGAGGCGCGCGCGGTGATCATGAAGGCCGTGCAGGCTCAGCGCGCACGCGACGCTGCGCGCAAGGCTCGCGACCTGACGCGCCGCAAGTCGGCGCTCGAGAACTCGACGCTGCCGGGCAAGCTTGCCGACTGCTCGGTCAAGGACCCGAGCCTTGCGGAGCTGTTCGTGGTCGAGGGTGATTCGGCCGGCGGCTCAGCCAAGCAAGGGCGCGATCGCAACACGCAGGCCGTATTGCCGCTGCGCGGCAAGATTCTCAACGTCGAGAAGTCGCGCATCGACAAGGTCCTGGCAAACACGGAGATCCAGGCGTTGATCACGGCGATCGGGACCGGCGTGCGCGACGAGTTCAACATCGAGAATGCGCGCTACCACAAGGTCATATTGATGACCGACGCTGACGTCGATGGAGCGCACATCCGCACCCTGGCCTTGACGTTGCTGTTCCGCGAGATGCAAGAGCTGATCGAAGCCGGCTATGTGTACATCGCCAAGCCGCCGCTGTACAAGCTCAAGCAGGGCTCGCGCGAGCGCTACATCGAGAAGGACTCCGAGCTCGAGGACATCCTGCTCTCCGACAAGTGGGAGAAGCTCAATGTCTTCGACCGCCATGGCACCCAGTTCAAGTTGACAGACACGCGCTGGCAGCGCTTTGTGCGATTGCTTGCGCAGTACGAAGGTTGGTCCTCGACGCTGCGTGCGGTACACGGGCACGAGATGGTCCAATTCCTGGAGGAGTCATCGCTTTTGGGCGAGCAGGTCATGAACGCCGAGAGCGCGATCGAGTTGCTCTCCCGCGCCGGACTGGAGGGCGAGACCCATGCCACCGAGCTGCTCGAGCAGGACCCGCTCGAGCTGCGCGTGAAGGCGACGGAGACTCGCACCGGCTTTGCTCGCACCCATCGCATCAAGCGCAGCCTGTTCGATTCGCAGGAGTACCGCCAGCTCGCCTCCGTCCACAAGCAATTGATCGAGCTCGCCGGCACGCCTGCCTTCGAGGTGCGTCTCGCCGAGGCGCGTGAGAGCGCTCCGTCCTTCGAGGTGCTGCGCTCGGCCGTGATGACGGTCGCACAGAAGGGCATCAAGCTGCAGCGCTTCAAGGGGCTCGGCGAGATGAACGCGGAGCAGCTCGGCGAAACCACGATGGCGCCGCAGTCGCGCACGCTCGCCCAGGTCACGCTCGAGGACGCCGCCGCCGCCGATCGCATCTTCTCGATGCTGATGGGCGATCAGGTCGAGCCGCGGCGGGCATTTATCGAGGACAACGCCAGGGCGGTGGCGAATCTCGATGTGTGACGTTATCGCCGGCTCAGCGTGGCGTCCTCGGTCGCTCGCGTGCAGAGCACGCCACGCTCCCTGCGTCCTTGATCTGCTTGACGCTGGCGCCCCACTCTGTATTCCCGTTGGTTCCCAATGCCCAGGAGTGACTAATGGCAAGCGCTGATGTGATTGGCGGCGGCAACATCGAGCCGCGCGCGCTCGAGGAGGAGATGCGCACCGCGTATCTGGACTACGCGATGTCGGTGATCGTCGGACGTGCGCTGCCCGACGTGCGCGACGGGCTCAAGCCCGTGCATCGCCGAGTTCTCTACGCGATGAACGAGCTCGGGCTCGGGCCAACCCGCTCCTACGCCAAGTGCGCGAAGATCGTGGGCGAGGTGATGGGCAACTATCACCCGCATGGCGACTCCGCGATCTACGACGCGCTCGTGCGCATGGCGCAGGAGTTCTCGATGCGCTACGAGCTCGTCGACGGTCAGGGCAACTTCGGCTCGATCGACGACGATCCGGCCGCCGCCATGCGCTACACCGAGGCGCGCCTGGCCCGCATCGCCACCGAGATGCTGCGCGATCTCGACATGGACACAGTCGACTTCGCGGCCAACTACGACGGCTCGCGTCAAGAACCGCTGGTGCTGCCCGCGCGCTTCCCGAACCTGCTCGTCAACGGCTCCTCGGGGATCGCGGTGGGCATGGCGACGAACATCCCGCCGCACAACCTGCGTGAGGTGATCGGCGCCACGATCGCCTACATCGACGATCCCGAGATTGACCTCGACGGCCTGATGCGGCACATCAAGGGGCCCGATTTCCCGACCGGCGGGATCATCCTCGGACACCAGGGCATTCGCGACGCGTACGAGACCGGGCGCGGGCGCGTGCGCGTGCAGGCGAAGGCGCACATCGAGCCGCTGCGCCAGGGCAAGGAGGCGATCGTCGTCACCGAGCTGCCGTTCATGGTCAAGAAGGCCGGCGAAGGCAACCTCATCACCAAGATCGCCGAACTTGTCAATGACAAGCGCATCCCGGAGATCTCAGACCTGCGCGACGAGACCGACAAGCGCGGGATGCGGTTGGTGATCGAGCTCAAGCGCGACGTGATTCCCAAGGTCGCGCTGAACAAGCTCTACAAGCACACCTCGATGCAGACCACCTTTGGCGTGAACATGGTGGCGCTCGTGGACAACGTGCCGCGCACTTTGAACCTGCGCGCCGTCATCCACAACTACGTGGCCCACCAACGCGAAGTGATCGTGCGCCGCACCAAGCACGAGCTCTCCGAGAAGGAGGCGCGCGCGCACATCCTGCAGGGGCTCTTGATCGCGCTTGAGAATCTCGACGCGATCATCGAACTGATCCGCGCCTCGCGCGACCGTGAAGCCGCCCGCGAACAGCTGATCGAGCGTTTCGAGTTGACGGCGATTCAGGCAACGGCGATTCTCGATCTGCGTCTCTCTCAGCTGACCGCGCTCGAGGCCGATTCGATCGCTCAGGAGCACGCTGACGTCAGCGAGCGCATCGCCGAGCTGCGCGCGATCCTCGGCGACGAGTCGCGCGTGATGGCCGTCATCAAGGAGGAGCTCTCGGAGATAGCGGAGCGCTTCGGTGACGAGCGGCGCACCGACATCACTCACTCCGAAGACGAGATCGACATCGAGGATCTGATCGCCGACCAGCAGATGGTGATCACGATCACCAACACCGGCTACATCAAGTCGCTCCCACTGGACACCTATCGCCAGCAGCAGCGCGGCGGGCGTGGGGTGACCGGCATGGACATGAAGGACGGCGACTTCATCGAGCACCTGTTCGTCTGCTCCTCCCACGACTACCTGTTGTTCTTCTCAAACCGCGGCAAGGTCTACCGCTCGAAGGTCTACGAGCTGCCGGAGGCCTCGCGCACGGCCAAGGGGCGTGCGCTCGTTAACGTGCTTCCGCTCCGCGAAGACGAGCGCATCCAGGCGGTGCTCTCGACGCGAGACTTCTCAGAGACCAAGTACCTCGTGTTCGCTACTCGCGACGGCACCGTCAAGAAGACAGAGCTGCTCGCCTACAACACGCCGATCAAGGCCGACGGCATCATCGCGATCAACATCCGCGACGACGACGAGCTGCTGGCCGTACGCGCAGTCGATCCCGAGGACGAGATCATCATGGTCTCCAGAGCCGGCCTCACGGTGCGCTTCGCGGAGTCGGCGGTGCGCTCGATGGGCCGCGACACGACCGGCGTGCGCGGCATGGACGTCGGCAAGAACGGCAAGGTGATCGCGATGGACGTCGCGCGCGACGACATGGACCTGCTGGTCGTGACCGAGAACGGCTATGGCAAGCGCACGCAGATAGACCAATACCGCAAGACCAACCGCGGCGCCAAGGGCGTAAAGACGATCGGCCTGACCGAGCAGAAGGGCGCGCTTGGTGGTGCTCTCGTCGTACGCGAGCACCAGGAGCTCGTGTTCATAAGCGTCGGAGGCATGGTCCAACGGACAGCCGCCGGCGGCATCTCCCGACAGGGTCGCTCGGCCACCGGCGTGCGCGTGATGAATCTCAAGGACGACGACGTCGTCAGCGCGGTGGCACTGGTGGTGGACAGCGGCGAAGCCGAGGAAGGGCAGAGCGAGTCGGAGGGCCTGGCGCCGGCGGGCACCGACCCACTTGGCTCGTCGAGCAACGGCGATTCCTCCGCGCCGGAACCGGCCCCAGACTCCATGACAGACGAGCCCGAGTCCTGAACCTACACACAGCGTCAGCTCGGTCCGCTACATTTCTCATACCAGAGAAAGGAGGTGGTCCTACGTTGGCTGACAGTATTTGCGGGACTCTGGAGGTGGCCGGCCGTTAGGCCGAAGCACTCGGCTGGACCCGCCTAGCGGATTCCAACCCGGGCCACCATCGCGTAGGTCGCCGGACTTGTCCCTCCGGTTCGCAGTGCCCTCGTCGCGCCTCGGTGGCGCGCTTGGCAACGCGGAAACCTGTGTGATCGTGTCCAGCACAGTCGCAAGCGGAGGGCGCCCAGTCGAAGGCGCCCTCCGTGTTTAACGGCTTATCAGGCCACTGCGACAGGTATGCGTGTCCGTCTCGGGGTCATCGTCAACCGGGTCCCTCGCCGCTCCGCGGTTGCCCAAGGCTGCTTGTACGTCTCTCAGGCCGCGGCCGGCAGATACTGCCGCCACGCCGCGGGAATCGTGGGGCTGGCGACGTGGATGAAGATCTCCGCCCGCGGTGTGCGCGGCTTGTGCCGAGGATGCATTCCGGCCTGGCGAGGCAGCATGTCGCCCTTGCGCCGGTTGCACGGCGCACACGAAGCCACGATGTTGTCCCAACTCGAGGTCCCGCCCTTCGAGCGTGGGATGACATGATCGACGGTCAGGCTCGCGCGCGATCCGCAGTACTGACAGGTCCAGCCGTCGCGCGCGAATACGGCGCGACGCGTGATCTTGCGGCGATGGGTATCGCGCGGCACGTGCACATAGCTGACGAGTCGGATCACGACGGGGCGGGCGAGTGTCGAGTTCTCCGAGTGCAACGCCCACAGTCCCCGCTCGATCAACTCGGCCTTCTCCTTCAGCAGGAGCACGACGGCCCGGCGTACCGAGCACACGTTGATCGGCTCGAAAGTCGCGTTGAGGACGAGCACCCGACCACCCATCGCCGTATTCGACGATGCGTTCGGTCCGTGCCGCTGGTGCTCTAAGGGCGACACGGACCCCACTGGCTCTGTGGGCGCCGTGCTTTCCATCTTCAGCGCCGGAGTGTAGCGGCCCCACCTGCCCACGTGCCCACCCGCGCTCGTCTCAGGGCGCCGTCTCCTGGATCAGGCGACCGGATAAGACCCCAGCACGCGCACCCGCTCGCAAAGATCTCGCAGGCCGCAGAGTGCGTCCGCCACCCCCGGCTCGGCAAGCGAGCCCTCGAGATCGACGAAGAACATGTAGTGGCCGAGTCGCTCGCGCATGGGACGCGACTCGATCTTCGTCAGGTTGATGGCCCGGCGCGCGAACTCGTCCAGACACAGCACCAGCCAACCAGCGCGGTCGGCACCCGCCCCCCAGAACACGAGCGAGGTCTTGCTGTTCTCCCCCACCGGGGCACTCGACGGTGGCGCTCCCGCGGAGGAATCGCCATGAGCCAGCCACACAAAGCGTGTCTCGTTGTCCTCGCGATCCTGAATTCTCTCGGCGATCACCGTGCAGCCGTACAGCTCGGCCGCGAGCCGTGTCCCTATGGCTGCCCACCGCTCGGGCTCCCGATCGCCCGTCGCGGTATCGACAGGCGCGTGGTTCACCAGGGCACTATCGCGTTCTGCCACGAGTCGGACCGCCTCGGCGGTCGAGCTGGCAGCGACCACGCGCGCGTGCGATAGCTGTCCGTGTAGGAAGCGAGCGCATTGGCCGGGCACGTGCGGGTGGGAGACGACCGTTCCAACTCGGCCGAGCTCGAGCGGTGTCGCCGCGATCAGGTAGTGGCGCACCGGCAACACCACCTCGCCGACTATCGACACATCGCCGGCCTCTCCGGCCAGCGTGTCGAGTGTCACCGTGACCGATCCCTCGATCGAGTTCTCGATCGGTACCAGCGACCACTCGACGGCTCGCTCCTGCACGGCCATCACGGCGTCGCGAATCGTCTCGAGCGCCACCGGCGTCACCATGCCTGCCGCCACGCCGCCGAGCAGTGCCTCCTCGCTGAACGTCCCCTCCGGCCCCAAATAGCCGGCGCTCGGCGCCGCGCTAGGAGCCGGCAGCATCTACGCTGTCGGTCCTCGCCGACTGTGTCGCTGCCGTGGCAGACGAGGGGGTTTCGCTCAGGGCCACCCGCACAGCCTCTGTCTCCTCCGGTGAGAGCTCGAGCTCGCCGCGACCAGCGCGTACCTGCTTTGCATACACGCGTGCTTGGTCGCGATGATGAATGCAGGTCAACACCACACCCGACTGCGTACCGTCGAGCAGGGCGATAGAAACAGACTGCTGTCCGGAGAGCTCGTTATAGGCGTCATAGCGCACGAGCGCCTGATGAGTGATGGCCCCCCTCAGGACCAGCTCGACGCCGTCCAGTCGTTCATCCAGATGCAGCGCTACCTCACCGACATAGTCCTGAAGGGCCTGAAAGGCCTCCTGCAGGGAGGCGCTGTGAGCGATCACATCGTGCTCCGCGCCATCGCCGAGCACAAGCTTTTGCGCCGCGCGCAGGCGGTGCACTCGGCTCATCAGCACAGCGCACGCGAGCAGCGCGACGATCGCTACGCCAAGCGCCGCGAGCGCAAGGATCCCCTGTGTGTTGTTCAGCGACGAGGCGCTCACCGCAAACAAGTTAGGGCATATCTCGGCCGGGCTGTGCGCTTGGGATGGCTAGCGCTCGGCAACCGCTCGGCGACGGCTCACGCAGACCCGCGGTCCGAACACCCGCCGCGCCCGCCCTCACGGCGAGCGCTCGCCTATTTCCCGAAGATCACGATGAAGCTGCCCTTGTTGTTTTCGGTGTCGGTCTCGCCCGGAACCGGCTCGACGTCGACGGTGACACGCGAGGCAGCGCCGAGCGTGACCCCTTTCACAGTGACGTTGACGCTGTAGCTCTGCCCCGGTTCGGTCTTTTCGAGCACGTGCGAGGCCGTGAGCGTTTTGCCTTCGGTTGTGACCGACACATCCACCTTGACGTTCGTCTCGGGGTTGGACCCGGAGTTTTCGACCATCGCCGTGAACGTCGGGTTCGCGCCACCGCTGACGTGGTTGAGCGTCGGAGAGGGTTCGAGCGCGCTCGTACCGACACTCACGCTCTTCAGCGAGTGCCCATGGGTCCCCGGCGCGACCGCCCCGGTGCTGCTCACGGCCTTACCGGAGAGCTTCGATTGCACCGTGGCGGCAGTCAGCCAGCTGAGGCTTCCCAGGAAGCGACTCGACGCCGTGCTCTGTCCGCTGACCCCCCCGGCGACGAGCGCCTGCTGTATGAGGGGAACCACTCGCTGGGAGTAGAGGACATCTGAGGCAAGGAAGATCTCCATCGCCCCCGCGATCTTGGTGCTTGCCTGCTGGGCTTGGCCGCCGAGTGCTTCGCGTACCAGGGCCGCGACCTTCGTGAGTCCTTCGACCCGCAGGTCGAGCGCGAGCAGCAGGTTGCGCTGGGCGGCGGTCATTTCGCTCGGCACGCTCAAGCCCTTGGCGTGTTCGGCGATTTCCTGAGACTGACGCAGCAACTGGTCGACCTGTGTCTCCACGTCGAGCGTCGCCTTGCCGCTGGCATCGGAGAGCGTCGTAAACAGTGGGTGGGCGACTTGGGATTCAGAGGCGGCGGCGATCTGGTTGACGTTCTGGTTGTAGCTTTCCAGGGCCTGCTGTTTGCCTCGCTTGAGGCAGCCGTTGACGAGCAACACGATCGCGATCAACAGCACGACCCCGACGCCTGCCGCGATCCTTCGACGCACCATCATCGCGTGATGATCGACCGATGCGGAGCCGCCCCCACCGCCAGGTCCTCCACGCGTCCGCTGTGGTCGGCGCGGTTGGGGTCGCGACTGCTGTTGGGTGTGCGCCGGCCGAACTGTTGTCGGCGGCTCCTCGTCCTCGTCGTCGAAGAACGACAAAAGCGTGCTCCTTGCAGGGGCTTGTGAAGCTCATCAGTATGACCCCCCCGCCAGCCGGAATGATTTGCTGCAAGTTCTCGGTCAGTGCGAGATCGCACAATCTCCCGGCAGGGAAGGGCAGAGCAGTGGCGAACGCGGAGGCGGTGGACTCCTCCAAAACCCTGGTCCAGGGTCATATTCGCGCCTTCGACGAGCGCTCGCAACGGCGTGGCGAGCTGCTGCATGGACGCTACCTGTTGCTGGAGCGGCTCGGCGCGGGTGGATTCGGCACCGTGTGGCGCGCTCAGGACGAGTTGCTCGATCGCCCGGTGGCGGTCAAGCGCATCCCGTTGCCCTCCAAGGAAGATCGCGATCGGGCGGCCCGCGAGGCCCATGCCACCGCCCGCCTGTCACACCCGGCGATCGTTGCGCTGTACGAGGCGAGCTCCGACGAGGACGCGTTCTATCTGATCTCAGAGCTGGTCGACGGGTCGACCCTGGCCGAGCTGATTGCCGGGGACCAGCTCTCAGACGAGGAGGTGCTGGAGATCGGCTCGGCGCTGCTGGGCGCCCTCGAACATGCCCACGCGCGCGGTGTGATTCATCGCGATGTCAAGCCCCACAACGTGCTCGTGCCCCGCGACGCTGCCGAGCAGACGCCGCGCCGCGGCTCCGCCTCCCCCGTCGCGAAGCTAGCCGACTTCGGCGGCGCCAGGTTGGCCGGGGACGATGCGTTGACGCGCACCGGGGACGTGCTCGGCACGCTCGCCTATATGGCCCCCGAGCAGAGCGAGGGCCTCGAGGCTGGACCGGCCGCCGACCTGTATTCGCTTGCGCTGGTCCTGTACGAGGCGCTGAGTGGTGTCAACCCGGTACGAGGCCGCACACCCGCCGCCACAGCGCGGCGGATCGGCGCGCCTGTGGAGCCACTCGGGGTCCGTCGCCGCGACCTCCCGCGCGAGCTCACGCGTTCGCTCGACCGAGCGCTGGTCGCGGAGCCCGAGCGACGTGGCACGCTCGCCGACCTACACGATGCTCTCGAGCGCTCGCTCGAGCAGGGGCTTGGGCCACGACTCTTCGCTCGCCGCCGCCGTCGTGAGCTCGGCCCGACGGGGCTCCAGGGCGACGCCCATGACGGTTGCGCCTCCGATGGGCGCGCCGAAGCTCCCCGTGTGCTGCTCGCGGCCCGGACCGTGCGCCGCCCACATGCTCGTCGGCCCGAGGGTGCTCGTCGGTCCGGCGGCGCATACATGCGCGATGCCGAGGAGGAATCCGAGGAGTGGGGCCCCGACGCGTCCGTCCGCCCCGAGCTCGAGGAGCGGACGAGCGACCCACGCACACGCCGCACGCTTGCGTTGCCGCGACTGGTGTGGATCGGCTGCCTGCTCGCGCTTGCCATCTGGCAAGCCTTCGCCGGCCGGCCGGGCGTCTCGCTGCTGCTGGCCGCCGCCGCCGCCCCCCTGCTCGCACTGCCACGCCGTTCGGGTCCGGGATGGCTCTTCGCGGCCCTGGCGCCCGTGCTCGGCCTCGCCGGCCTCGCCGGCGCCTTTCCGGCGGTGGCTGGACAGCGCGACGGCTGGCGCGCGCGCGCGACACTGGCCGCGCTTGGCTTTTGGTGGCTGGCGCTCGCCGAGCCGCTGCTGGGTCGCACACTGTGGTTGGGACCCCCTCACGGATTGCCCCCCGAGACCGCATGGGAGGACTCGTTCAAGGCCACTGCCACGCACGTGATCGCGGCGACGTTCACCGTCGAGCTATTGCTCGGCGTAGCGGTCTGGGCGCTTGCGAGCGCGATCCTGCCGTGGCTCGTACGCGGGCGCAGCGCCGCTCTGGATGTGGGCGCCGCGCTCGCGTGGACGATCGCTCTGCTCGCGGCTGTGCCGCTGCTCGAGAGCGCACTGCTCGTACACACGGGCCAGCCAAGTCCCCGCGGTGCGCTGCTCGGAGCGATTCTCGGCTGCGCGCTGGCGATCTGCGCACGTGCGTTGCGCGGTCCTGTATAGGTGGGCTGTCGCACGCGGCCCTTAGAGTGGGTAGCGAATGTCTGCAAGTCTGGATGACGGCCGACGGCCGCCCCGCGGTCCAAGCTGAGCTGGCCCTGAGATGAATCCCTTGAGGACACTGGAGAACATGATCGCCGGCCTCGTCGAAGGCACGTTCGGGCGTGTATTCAAAGCGGAGGTCCGTCCGATGGAGCTCGCGCACAAGCTGGCGCGGGAGATGGATGAGAACAAGACCACCTCCGTATCGCGTGTCTACGCGCCCAACGAGTATTCGGTATGGCTCTCCCCACGCGACCGCGCGCGCTACGAGGGCGTCGAGCACGAGGTGATCGACGAGCTCTGCGCCTACCTGCTCGAGCACGCGCGCGGAGAGGATCTGGCGCTTGCTTCGCGTCCGCAGATCGTGTTCCACACAGACGAGGATCTGCAGCTGGGCGAATTCGGGATCGAAGCGAGGATGGCAAGACCGGAGGAAAGCTCACGTGAGAGCGGGGGGCAAACGCCGCCGCCCGCCCCTGCCGCCCGCCGCGCATCAGGTGCAGCCGAGCGTGGCGTGGCCGCACCTGCCGATCTCGGCGGCTCCGCCGGCGCAGCGCGTCCTTCCGCTGCACCCGACTTCGCGGCCGCTCGCCACGAGGAGTCCGCGGAGGAGGTCGGTAACACGATGATCTTCAGTAACTCCCAACGTGTGCGCGACGCCGTCGAGCAGACCGGTACGCGACGGCGCCCCAAGGCGCTGCTGCTGCTGTCGGGCAGGCGCCTGCTGGTCGCGCCCCGGGGCGCGACGATTGGTCGCAGCCGCGACTGCGACATAGTGCTCGAGGATTCGAGCGTCTCACGCCGCCATGCCGAGCTTCGCCCTGTCGGCGCGGGCTGGGCGATAGACGACCTCGGCTCCACCAACGGTGTACGCGTCAATGGATCGACTATTCACAGCGCGCGGGAAGTGCACACGGGAGACCGCATCGAGATCGGCTCGACCGAGATCTTCTTCGAGATGGCACCATGAACAATCTCGCGCCCGTGTCGGTGATGCTGAAGTTCGGCTTTCTGGCCGTCATGTATCTGTTCCTGTTGTGGGTGTCGCGCAGCGCGCTGCGCGACTTGCGCGGGAACGGCCCACAGGTCTCCGGCCTGGAACGAGGCTCCGCGTCGGAGAGCGTTGTGCCGGCCGATGCGACAGGCTTGCACTCGGCCTCCACACTCGGTCCAGCCGACCTCCTCGGCCGTGCCCCACGCCTGGTCGTGGCGCGCGCGCCGGGCCACGAGCCGGGCATGATCTACGACCTCGGCGGGGACGTCGTGTTCGGTCGCGGCGACACCGCCGAGATACGTTTGAGCGATCCGTTTGCCTCCTCGCGTCACGCGCGCGTATACGAGCAGGGGAAGATCCTGGTGATCGAGGACCTTGGCTCAACCAACGGCACGTATCTCAACGAGGAGCTGCTCGACGGCCCGCGCCCGCTTCATCCTGGCGATCGTGTCCGCATCGGCGACTCCGAATTCGTCTTCGAGGTGGACTGAGATGTGTCGAGCGTGGGCGGTGGCCGCGCCGCCCGATCAGCTGGATCCGGCGTCGTCCATACCGGCCCTGGCACGCGCCCTCGGCGCCGAGGTGAGTCGTTGATGCTGCGCGTAGCCGAGCATTGGTGCGGTACCGATACGGGCCTGCAGCGTCGTGCCAACGAGGATTCGCTGCTCGTGCGCTCGCCCCTGTTCGTGGTCGCGGACGGGATGGGCGGCGCGCAGGCGGGCGAGGTCGCCTCGAGTGTCGCCGTCGACACCTTCCGCGCGGGCCTCGAGGATGGCATGAGCCCCGAGCGCAGCATCGTCGTGCAGGTCGAGCAGGCCAACTCCCGCATCAACGAGCTCTCGCACAGCAATGCCGAGCATGCCGGCATGGGCACGACGATCACGGTCGTGTATGTCGGTGAACAGGATGTGGCGATCGCGCACGTCGGCGATTCGCGCGCTTACTGCCTGCGCGACGGCGAGCTGCTGCGCCTCACCGACGACCATTCGCTCGTGGACGAGCTGATCCGCCAAGGCAAGCTCACTCCAGAGGAAGCGGAGGAGCACCCTCAGCGCTCGGTGATCACGCGCGCGCTCGGCCCGGAGGCGACCGTCGAGGTGGACATCCGCTCCTTCCGCGGACGCCCCGGCGACGTCTACCTGCTGTGCAGCGATGGCCTGACGACGATGGTGGGGGAGGGAGAGCTGCTCGAGCTGCTCGCGGCGTACGAGCGCCTGGCAGACGTCGGCGAGAGTCTGATCGCCGCCGCCAACGCCGCGGGCGGCAAGGACAACATCACAGTCGTGCTGTTGCGCCTGGAGGAGGTGTTCAGCGAGGCCGAGCGGCTCCGCGACGGCCACACCACGATCACCGCCGTCGCGCCGGCGCCGGTGGTGGCCTCGGCGTCACGGGAGCTGACCGGTATCCCCAGCTCGCAGGCCCATACGGATGTGGCCGTACGGGCGGACGAGTCGGGCGCGTCGTCGGGCACGAATGGCGAGCAGCCGGCGCCTGAGCCACTGCCCCCGCGTCGGCCGCGCTTTCCCGAGCAGGCGCCGCGGCGTACGAAGGGCGCTCGTCTGCGTCGCCGGCTCCGCCGTTTGCGCACGCTCGTCGTGCTGCTGGCAGTCGTGGGGGTACTTGCGGCGGGTGCCTACCTGGCCTTGCAGTCGGTGTACTTCATCGGCGCCAATCAGCGCGGCCTGGTGACGATGTACAACGGGTTGCCCTACGAACTTCCCGGCAAAATAAAGCTGTACACCAGCGACTACGTCTCGGGGGTGAGCGCCTCGACGCTCGTGCCCGCTCGTCGTCGGGCGCTGCTCGACCACTCGCTGCGCTCCGAAGCCGACGCCGCCGAACTGATGCGCCAGCTCGAACTCGGGCAGTTGAGCGAAGGATGAGTGGGCGTCATATGGATATTCGACGAGGGGTGGCGCGCACGTGAACCGCCCGATCGTGCGTCTCTACGGTCTCGTCGTCCTCCTGTTTGCCGTGTTGATCGCCTTCACCTCGCGTTGGACCGTCTTCGAAGCCAGCTCGCTGCGCACGAGCGAATTGAACGTGCGTGGCCTGCTCCAGCAGGAGCGAATCGACCGCGGCCCGATCCTGGCCGCGAACGGCGCCGTGCTGGCTCACAGCGTGCGTGGGGTCGAAGGCACCTACACGCGCAGCTATCCGCGGGGTGCGCAATTCACGGCCCCTGTCGGCTACTCGTTCGTCGAACGCGGCCATGTGGGGCTCGAGCTCTATCGCAACGCCGCGCTCGACGGCGAGACCGGCACGAGCGTGCAAAGCATCCTCGACCAGCTGCAAGGCCGCAAGCCGCAGGGAAACACGGTGATCACGACGCTCGACCCATCCGCTCAGCAAACAGCGATCACGGCGCTCGGCGAACACGAAGGCGCCGTTGTCGCGCTCGACCCGCGCACGGGTGCGGTCGAGGCGATGG
>Ga0210386_10001725_pt1 | contig 19190 bp, 20 predicted proteins | sample IncBWH32OmetaG_FD_160091 | JGI IMG/M metagenome (GOLD analysis project Ga0210386, IMG submission 160091) | Forest soil microbial communities from Barre Woods Harvard Forest LTER site, Petersham, Massachusetts, United States - Inc-BW-H-32-O ... | reverse complement strand
TCTGGCCGATCAGCGAAGACGAGAGGCGCGAGATAGAACGCATTTTTGCGACCGAGGACGTGCGTCTGCTGGTTACGGCCCTGCGCTCGCGCGAAAACGACGCGAGCGTCGAAGTGCTCGATGCCGCCTACTGGATGAAGGGGTGCAGTTCCCTCGGACGGCTGCGTTTTGCGGTATTGCTGGGAGTGGGCAAAAGCCACACAAAAGAAGGCGGCCTCTGTCTGATCGATATCAAGGAAGCAGTGCAGGCGGCGGCACCGCGCCATTCTGAGGCCGCGGTGCCGGAGGATCACGGGATGCGTGTCGTCGAAGGCGCTCGGCATTTGTCGCCGGCGCTCGGCGAGCGCATGCTGGGCGCGACTTTCCTCGACCGCGCCATCTTCATGCGCGAGCTCCTCCCCGAGGACCTCAAGCTCGGGATTGACCAGATCAGTCGTGAAGAGGCGATGAAGGCCGCCCGGTATTTGGCGATGGTGGTCGGGAAGTCGCATGCCCGTCAGATGGACGTTGTGACGCGTGCGAAATGGCGTGACGAGCTTGGCCGCAATCGCGCTGCGAATCTGGACGCGCCCAATTGGCTGTGGTCGAGCATCGTCGAGCTGGTTGCCAGTCACGAGGCGGCGTATCTCGAACATTGCCGCAAATACGCAATGGATCTAGAACGGGCTGTTAGCGATGTGTGATGAGAAACCTGTTCACGCTCAAGGAATAATGTGTCCGGTGTTATTGACAACTATGTGCTGCCGGTGGTTTGCCCGAAATGTGGCGCACAGATACAAAAATCCGTCGCGTGGTTTAGAGAAAATAGCGAACTCACCTGTCCATGCGGCACAACCATCTATCTCGCGACGGACGAGCTGATCGCGATTATCGACCAGCTCGAAGGCGCAATCGGGCGCGTGATACGGCCGGGTCCCGAAGGATAGGGGCTTTCCGAGGATGGAGGCTCCGCCGGTCGAGAGAAGGCTTGTGGCGATCCTCGCCGCCGATGTCGAGGGCTACAGCCGTCTGATGCATGGCGACGAAGAGGCGACGATGGCGACATTGTCGGCCCGTCGGGCGGTAGTCGACGATCTGATCGGGGAACATCGAGGGCGGATTGCGAACACCGCCGGCGATAGCGTGCTCGCCGAATTCATCAGCGTGCTCGACGCGGTCCACTGCGCGCTCGAGATCCAACAGGCGCTTGCACGCGCGAATGATAGCGAGCCCGAAGGGCAACGGATGCGCTTCCGGATCGGTGTCAATGTCGGCGATGTGATGGCCAAGGAGGGTGATATCTTCGGTGACGGCGTGAATGTCGCGGCTCGGCTCGAGGGCCTCGTCAGGGGCGGGGAGATCTGTGTTTCGCGGGGCGTGCGCGATCACCTGCGCCATCGCGGCGGGATGATCTTCGAGGATCTCGGCGAGCAGCTCGTCAAAAACATCGCCCACCCGATCCGAGCCTTTCGGCTTCGCATTGGCGGGGGGCCATCGGGACCAGAGGCGCCGGATTTCGAGCAAGACCCCGAGGCGTCCGAACTGCCTGCAGCGCGGGCGGCGGCGTCGGAATTGTCGGCCGACAATGAAGTCGCGCTGGAGTTGGCACTTTGGGATAGCGTCAAGGACGGCAGTCCCGCCGAACTGGGATCCTATCTGGAGCAGTATCCGGAGGGGACCTTCGCCTCGCTCGCCCAAACACGACTTGAGGCAGCGGCGCTCGCGCCGACGCCCGCGCTGCCGACACCCGAGGAAGTCGCCGCTGATGCTCTCGATCTTGCCTTCTGGAATTCCGTCAAGGACAGCAACCGGCGCGAGGAGCTGGAGGCCTACCTCGAGCAACATCCCAATGGCCATTTCGCCGGGCTCGCACGCGCGCGTCTCTCTTCGCCAGAAGGTTCTTAGCGTGGGTCAGCACGTGGGCCCGAGCCTGTTAGCCAACACCGCGGTGCTGACGAATTCCTAGACAGGGAACCCGGCGCGGCGCGGCGACAGGCGGATGCCGCATCGGGAGGCCTCGAGCATGTAATAGCGCGTCATCTGGACGATGTCGGTGCGCCAATAGAGCTGCTGCTGCTCGTCTTCGAGAAAATCCGTACCGGCGAATGCGTAGCAATAAGTCTCGACATAGTGCCGGCCAACGTCGCCTGCGATCGGCGCGTCGCGCCAGCCGAACTTCCACCCGGCATGCTCGGCGCCGATGCGCCAACGATCGAGACGTACCGCCAAGGTGGCGGCATCGAGTGCGTCTAACGCCGGCACGCGGTAGACGACGACCAGCCGATGCACGTTGAGCTGCAACTGCATTAACAGTTCGTCATCAAAGGAGGTCACGAGATAGGTCGCGTCGGAAGCGCCGCGAACATGGCGGATTTCGACCCCCGCACGCGCCATGTCGGACAGCTCCACGTCGCGCGGCTTCGCGTCAAAGCTCGGCACCTGATAGTCGACGGCGCGCAGCGCCTCGACCATCTGGCCAACCAGAAAGGCTTCGGTTCGCTTCTTTGCCTGCTCAATTGTCAGCACTCTATCACCCAACGCAGCCAACCGCGCGAACGCAGGCTGCCAGCAATCCGTTCCGGCGGGGCTGGATCGCGGCGCGACGGCGATTTGCTCTTGGCCCGTGAAAGGGGCTCGAATCCGGTGAATGAGCCTCGACGGTCACATCCGTCAAGGAATGGGCACAGGAATTCTAACAGCTATAGAGCAACTCTACCACGACGGGCGATGTTCTCTTATTGCCCTCGTCGAAATCGAGCGGTGATCATAGCAATGGAGCAAAAATGCCGAAGGAAACTCATACGAGAGCTGCCGAGCATCACGAGAACGCCGCAAAGGCGCATCGTACCGCGGCGGAGCATCATGGGAAGGGCGAACACGATAAGGGCCACGAGGAGTCGACAAAGGCTCACGAACATTCCGTCCAAGCTCATCGCCACTCAACCGAGGCTCACGGGAAGAGCGGCGAACACCGGACGAAGAAATAACTCTTTGCTTCCCGGGGCAGCAGTGCCCCGGGATATAGATCGTGGGCATCGAACTCACGCTCATATCGTGGAACCCGTCCTCCGGACAGATGTTCAAAGGCATACCTTATCCGGTCGGTTGCACGATCTGGCTGGGGTTGTCCTCCCAGGAGATCGCTATGCCCAAGACATCGAGGGGCGCCGCACGTCCCCCCAAAGCCCGTACCTCAGGCCAATCGGCCGACCCCGCGGACACCAGGTCCCGTCCCCAGGAAACCGGTAAATCGGTCGATCTTGCCGTAGACACCGTCGAGCCCGGCCAGGCCATGACTGGCAACCAAGGCCTTAAGATATCCGACGACCAGCACGGGTTGAAGGCCGGTCCGCGCGGGCCAACGCTGCTGGAAGATTTCTATCTGCGGGAAAAGATCACCCACTTTGACCATGAGCGGATCCCCGAGCGCGTGGTGCATGCCCGTGGAGCAGCCGCCCACGGCGTTTTCCACGTCTATGAGGACTTATCGGACCTGACGAAAGCGGGATTACTTCGCGATCCAGCCAAGGAAACACCGGTCTTCGTCCGCTTCTCGACGGTCGCCGGCTCGCGCGGCTCATCCGACACCGCGCGCGACGTGCGCGGTTTCGCCGTCAAGTTCTATACCGATGAGGGTGTGGGACCTCGTCGGCAACAACATGCCGGTCTTCTTCATTCAGGATGCGATTAAATTTCCCGACCTGATCCATGCCGTAAAGCCCGAGCCAAACAACGAGATCCCGCAAGCCGCATCGGCCCACGACACCTTCTGGGATTTCGTGTCTCTGACGCCCGAGAGCGCACACATGCTGATGTGGGTGATGAGCGATCGCGCGCTGCCGCGGAGTTTTGCGATGATGGAGGGCTTTGGGGTCCACACCTTCAGGCTGGTCAACGCCGCCGGCAAGTCCAGGTTCGTCAAGTTTCACTGGAAGCCGATCAAGGGCGTTCATTCGCTGGTCTGGGACGAGGCTCAAAAACTCGCGGGCAAGGACGCCGACTTCAACCGCCGCAACCTGTTCGAAGCCAAGAGCGCGGCGACTATCCCGAATGGGAATTGGGCCTGCAGATTGTCGAGGAGGAGGACGAATTCAAGTTCGACTTCGATCTCCTCGACGCCACCAAGCTCATTCCCGAAGAGCTCGTCCCGGTTCGGCGCGTCGGAAAGCTGACCCTCAATCGCAACCCGGAGAACTATTTCGCCGAGACCGAGCAGGTGGCGTTTCACACCGGTCACGTGGTCCCGGGGATCGATTTTTCTAATGACCGGCTGCTGCAAGGACGTCTCTTCTCCTACATCGACACCCAACTTCGCCGGGTCGGCCCCAATTTCGCCGAGCTGCCGATCACATCGGGCAGCCGCCGCCGAGCCGGTTGGGGAAGTAAGACACGCGTCCCTGGTTGATCGTCGCGCGCGCCATGCCGTCGCGCTGATTGTTGTGCACCGGAGCGAGCGGCCGATTGCTCTCGCTACGCTGACGGACCTTCGCGCCATCAACCTTCTGCTCATAGCTGCGAAAAGCGTCGGCCGCTTGTGGTGAGTGCTTCTCCGACCATTTCAGCCAGGCGACCCTGTTCTGGAACAGCATGGCCGATTGGGAGAAGGACCACATCGCCGAGGCGTTCGCCTTCGAGCTCAATCAAGTCGAGAACGAGGATGTCCCCGCTCATGTGATGAACGAGCTTCTAGTCAACGTGGCCGACGAATTGGCGCAAAAGGTCTCGGCTCAAACCGGCATCGCGGTCGCCCCGATGGGGACGCCCGAAGCTCCGACGCCGTCGGCGCCAGACCCGGCGGGCCCTCTGCGGCCGCAGACGAAGGATAATGCCTCTCCGGCCTTGAGCCTCGACAAGCCGGCTCTCGTGATCAAGGGGCGCAGGATCGCCCTGCTTGCGGGTGACGGTGTTGACGCAGACCAGTTGAATGAAATGAAAGAGGCGCTTCTAGCCCAAGGCTGTGTTGTCGAGCTCATCGCCGCCCACGCCGGCGTCATCACCGATTCGGACGGCAAGGCGCAAAAGGTCAATCGCGCGGCGCCTAATGCTCCTTCGGTGATCTACGACGGCGCTGTTGTTTTGGGCGGCGACAGCGCCGGGGCGTTGAGTAAATCCGGCCTGGCCATCCACTTCATCAACGAGACCTTCCGCCATGGCAAGCCGCTTGTCTTCATCTCCAACGGAAACTTGGTGATGAAGGCGGCGAAGTTTCCCAAGGTCAGTGTCCAGGATGGCGTGATTGCCGCCAACGGCGATGACGCGATCGAGGCCTTCGTCCAGGCGCTCCACCAGCATCGTTTCCCGCGCCGGTCGATCGACAGCGTCCCTGCATAACAAAAGCGGCCGCCGCACGCGGTGCCGCAGGCCAATCCGCGACGCCGCAGACCCTCACGGCCCAAATCTTCGCGCGCGGGGGTCGGCACCGCGGCTAATAGCTGCTGACCTCGGGGACCGGCGTGTCCTTCGGTGCAAAAATCTGTTTCCACCTGGTCTGCAAGCCGCACGAACACTTGTAGACTTCTCCTGTGCCGTAAGTCAGGTTCAAAAGTCGCCCGTGCGGACAGCTGTCAAACGTTGACAGCGCACATGGAACGTCCAAGGCCTTGCGCACAACCTTCACGACCTCCATATGCCATCTATGCAGATGGGAGATGGATGGTTTGACAATGCCAACTAACGTCCTGGAGCTTCGCCGTCGGCCCGCCGACAGTGAAAAGATCACCATCAATCTCGGCTACGTTGATCTAGGTCAGGTCGACCTGTTGGTGAAGGACGGTTTCTATTCGAACAGGACGGACTTCATCCGGACAGCCATCCGCAACCAGCTCGATCGCCACGCCGACGTGGTCCGCCAATCGGTGGACCGCAAGGCGCTTGAGCTTGGGCTCAGACACTATAGTCGCGCCGAGCTTGAGGCGGCACGGACGAGTGGCGAGTTGCTGCATATCAATGTCCTGGGCCTCGCCTGTATTGCTCACGACGTTACGGCCGAATTGGCGCGTGCATCCATCGCCTCAGTCACCGTGCTGGGCGCCTTGCAGGCCAGTGCCGAGGTCAAAGCGGCATTGGCCGATCGAACACACTGACCCCTCCCACGCGGCACCAACTGGGCGCCACGGCGATCCAAGATGGCAGCCAACACTTGAACTATCGACGGAAGCCGATCCGGTTCCGAACTGGGATGCCAATCAGGGTCCCACACAACAGGTCATACCCATGAACCTCCCCCTTTCTGCCGAACTGCTCGAAGCGACGCGTCTCACCAACGCCGGACGGCTAACGGAAGCAACGACAGCACTGCAGCGCATGCTGGGGGCCAGACCGTCCGGGGCCAGCCTGGCCACGCAGGGGCGACACGGTCTCCGGAACATCGACGGCAGGGTGGATGGCCCGGAAATGGTCCAGCCCAAGCTTGCCCCTCCGCGTAAGAAGACGTTCCGCGATGGCGTCGAAGACTCGGCATTCCGAATTCAAAACAAGGTGTTTGAGCCGGCGATCGCCAATTCGTTACGTGGCTTTATCGACCAGGTAGGCCTTCGCGGGTTCCGGTTGCCCGGCGGCTGGGGCCATAGGGCGCCGGCTCCAATCCCCGCCGATTTGCCAAACGGCGCAGAATTTCTAGCTTGCACTTTCAGCAATCAGGGCGGCAGCCGGCCTTACAAGCTCTACGTGCCCAGCGGCTACCGTGGCCAGTCCGTGCCCTTGATCGTCATGCTGCACGGCTGCACCCAGTCCCCCGACGACTTCGCGGCCGGTACGCGCATGAACGCGGCGGCTGAGGAACATACCTGCCTCGTCGCCTATCCCGGGCAGACCAGCTCGGCCAACATGCAGAAATGCTGGAACTGGTTCAGCGCGGCCGACCAGCAGCGCGATGTCGGCGAGCCCTCGCTCGTCGCGGGAATTACGCGCGAAGTTATGCGCGACTACGCCATCGACCGGCGGCGCGTCTACATTGCGGGACTGTCGGCGGGAGGCGCCGCGGCCGCCATCATGGGCGATGCCTACCCCGATCTTTATGCCGCGATCGGCGTACATTCTGGCCTTGCTTGTGGTGCGGCGCGCGACCTGCCCTCGGCATTCGCGGCGATGCAGGGCAATGGCGGTTCGTCGCCAAGACACACACGCAGGGGGCCTGCGGGATCGAAGCCGCGAATTGTCCCGACGATCGTCTTCCATGGCGACAAGGACACCACGGTCAACCCCAGGAACGCTGATTCAGTCGTTGCGCAGTCGGGCCGCGGCGCGTCGCTCAGGAGGCGGATCGAAAAAGGCAGGTTGCGGGTGGGCTCGCATACAGCCGCATACTGCATGCCGATGCCAGCGGCGAGACGGTGGTCGAACAATGGGTCATTCATGGAGCCGGCCACGCTTGGTCGGGTGGCAGCTCTGCCGGTTCCTACACCCTTCCGCAGGGACCCGATGCCACCGGCGAGATGGTTCGGTTCTTCCTGGAGCACCCACTTCCGCCAGGCATGCACCACAATTGATCGCCAGGGCTGCCTAGGTGTCGTTGTCACGGACGTTGTTTACATGCATCAGGCATCCTTCCCTCCTGTGGTGAGGATGACCGCAGGAGGGACCGCCGCGAGGACGCTGCGCGCCGGCGGCGCCGGTCGCCTTCGGCGATCCTTGCCCGTCCCGCCGGCAATCGTATCGTCGCGCGGCAAACAGCTCAGGTCTGCGCGGGTCCGATCGTATCGGCCATTTTTGCCCCACGCGCACCCAGCGGCTTGGACGGACCAGAGGTGCTTCGGCGGGCGGTCTGATGCTCGATCTCGGCATTGAGCTGCGCGCCGACCAGAACCACGATGATGGACAGCCAGATCCAGGTCATGAAGCCGATAATTGCCCCGAGTGAGCCATAGGTCTTGTTGTAGCTTCCGAAATTCGCCGCGTACCAAGAGAACAGGACCGAAGCTCCGAGCCATATTATGGTGGCGAGCACGCTGCCCCAGGTGATCCATCGCCATTGCGGCTCGGCACGGCTCGGAGCGTACCGATAAAGAACGGATAGCGTGCACGCGACCAGTACGAAGAGGATTGGCCACCTCGCGACCTTTAAAATGACGCTCGTTATTCCGGGAAGCGGAACGTAATTGAGGGCGACCGGGACCACCACGACCCCAGCCAGCGCCAGCAGGACGAACACGATGGTTCCGACTGTGAAAACCAGCGCGATCACGTTTAGTTTGATGAACCCGCGCTTTTCTTCCTCTCCATAAACGACGTTCAGGGCATCGAAGATTGCCTTTACGCCGGAGGTAGCCGTCCACAGGGAAATCAAGATGCCGATTGCGAAGCTGATACCCAGGGCGGTCCCGTTCTGCTGACCAAGGCGGGTCAATTGATCGCGGAGCACGTCGATCGCTCCGCCGGGTGCCACGCCTGCCACCATGTCGAGATGACTGACCATGCTACGCGGATCCACAAAAAGGCCGTAAATCGAAACCAAGGCAGCGATCCCAGGAAATATCGCGAGGATCAGGTAAAACGTTACCCCCGCTGCAATCAAAAGGATGCGGTTCTCTGAAATGTCGTGGTAGACGCGCAGCAGGATATCTTTCCATCCGCGGCCCGGAATTTCGGAGGCGTGGTTGCCGCCCGGCCGCGTTGGCCCTCGTGTTGCGCGCTCGCAGCTGGCGCGCCCGCGAGCGCCCGGGGCCTCGCAGTCGAAGCGGGGTTGCGCCAGGCCAAACGGATAGCCACCAGCACAGAGCTTAATAATATGACCCATGATGGCGGTGTCGCGAGTTGGGCCACGTCGCCAATCGATCGCCGATGCGTATCGCTGGTGGTCATGCCCTCGCCCATGTAGATTTTACTTGGCCTGCGCGGACTGCCATCGCGCACGATGTAAGATCAACCAAGGTTTTGCGATCAAGTTCCGCCGCACAGCGCAAAACGTGAGATCCCAATTAGATTGCGACACAGCCGGCAGCAGACCGTACGCAAATTTGTTTCAGATAGGCGGGCGTTCATGGGTATTTTCTTTGCGCCCAGCCCTCTCTATTTCGGAGCTCTCTCCCTTACATCGCTTGAATACCGCAGCTCCGTCCGCTCGCCGGTTTATCACCTGCACAAGAAACCGCAATGGGGCCTTCTCACACGCGGGGGGAAGCTCGATCGCGGCGGCTTATTTTGAGTGTCCTCGAACGACTTGTCGGGGCGCGGTGTTCCCTGGAAGATGATCAGATCTACATGCATTCCGCGGTCGCACGAGCCTGGGAGAGTTTCAACCGGCAACGGCGGGCTCGACGATATCCTGGGCGGTGGCCTGGAAGCCGAGCGTGTCTATCTCCTCGAAGGACGCCCCGGCACAGGAAAGACGACACTGGCATTGCAGTTTCTGATCGAGGGGGCGCGTCGCGGCGACCGTTGCCTGTACGTCACCTTGTCGGAGAGCGAGCGCGAGTTGCGCGCCGTCGCGGCGGGCCACGGTTGGGATTTGGACGGGATCGATGTTTTCGAGCTCGTGCCTGCCGAAGCGAGTCTCGATCCCGAGCAGGAGCTGACGCTGTTTCACCCCGCTGAGATGGAGCTCGGCGAGACGGTGAAGCGCATCCTGGATCGGGTGGTGGAAGCAAACCCGAAGAGGGTGGTGTTCGACTCGCTTTCCGAGATGCGGCTTCTGGCGCAAAGCTCTTTGCGCTATCGCCGGCAGATCTTGGCGCTCAAGGGCTTCTTCGCCGGTCGCCAATGCACCCTCGTGCTGGTCGACGACCTTTCCTCCCGCGAGAACGACCTACAGCTGCACAGCATCGCGCATGGCGTGGTGGCGCTGGAGCAGCTCGCCCTTGACTACGGGGCCGAGCGCCGCCGGCTCCGGGTGGTCAAGATGCGCGGGATGAGCTATCGCGGCGGATACCACGACTTTACGATCGAGAGGGGTGGGCTGGCGATCTACCCTCGTCTGATCGCTGCCGAACACCATAAGGCGTTCCTCGGGGAGATGACTTCCACGGGCTCGCCTCAGCTCGATGCGTTGCTCGGCGGTGGCATCGAGCGCGGAACCAGCACGCTGCTGATCGGCGGCGCCGGGGTCGGCAAGTCGTCGATCGCGCTCACCTACGTGATGGCTGCCGCCGGTCGCGGTGAAACCGCTGTGGTGTTTGGGTTCGACGAAGGGCTGGGCACGGTATTCGCGCGCGCGGCGGGGCTGGGCATGCCGCTGCAAGCCCATGTCGATACCGGTCAAGTCCAGGTTCAGCAAATCGATCCTGCGGAGATGTCGCCCGGGGAATTTGCCCATCGGGTGCGGCACAGCGTCGAGAAAGATGGCGCTCGGGTTGTGGTCATCGACAGCCTCAACGGGTATCTGAACTCGATGCCGGAGGAGCGCTTCCTTGTACTGCAGATGCACGAGTTGCTGAGTTACCTGAACCAGCTTGGAGTGGTGACGATTCTGATCCTGGCGCAGCACGGTTTGATGGGACCGCTACAGACGCCGCTCGATATCAGCTATCTCAGCGATGCCGTCCTGATTCTGAGATACTTCGAGGCGGAGGGGCGGGTGCGGCGCGCCATCTCCGTCGTCAAGAAACGCAGCAGCGCGCACGAGGACGCAATCCGAGAATTCCGATTGACGGCAGCCGGCATAACGGTTGGGCCGCCCCTCATCGAGTTCCAGGGCATCCTGTCCGGCGCGCCGAGCTATCGCGGGGCTCTCAATCCGTTGCTGCCCGCGGGCGATCTTCCGACCGATACGCACGCGTCCGATGAATGAGAGCGACAGCGAAAGAATTCTGGTGTTGGCCCCGACCGGTCGGGACGCCGGCGCCGCCTGTTTGCTTCTTGAGCAAGCCGGTCTTTCGGCGCGGGTGTGCTCTGGGATTCACGAGTTGCGGCACGGGTTGGAGGCGGGTGCCGGCGCTGCCGTCGTAGCCGAGGAGGCCTTTTTTCGAACCGATCCCGAACCGCTATTTGAATGGGTGCGCACCCAGCCGCCCTGGTCGGATTTCCCATTCATCGTACTGACCACGCGCCGTGACGACGCTAGGAGCCGACAGCACAAGCTGAGCCTGGTCGAGACGCTGCGCAACGTAATGCTACAGGAGCGTCCGATCCAGACGGTGACCCTTGTCACTGCTGTCCAAGCGGCGCTCAGGGCCCGTCGGCGGCAATATGAGGCGGCAAGATACCTGCTGGAAAAGGAGCAGACAGCGGATCGCCTTGAAGAGCTCGTTCTCAAACGCGCCGGCCAGCTTAAGAAAGCCAATGAACAACTGCGGGCCGCCCAGGAAAGCCTAACGATGGCTCTCGACGCGGCACAGATGGGCACGTGGGACCTCGATCTTGTCCACGATACGGCCCGGCGCTCCGCGCGCCATGATCGCATCTTTGGCTATGGTTCTCTCCTGCCGAAGTGGAGCCGCGCAATCGCGAAAAAGCACGTGCTGCCGGAGGATCAGGAGCTGTTTGAGGCGGCCTTCCGACAGGCGTTGGAGACCGGCAGATTTCGGCTCGAATGCCGGGTCGTCTGGCCCGACGACAATGTCCGCTGGGTCATCGCCGAAGGACGCCTTTACCGGGACGAGAACAGCGAGCCCGCCCGCTTGGCCGGGGTCATTGCCGATGTGACCGATCGCCGACATGCCGAGGAAAGGCTGCGTCAAGCCCAGAAGCTCGAAGTCATTGGCCAGCTCACCGGCGGTGTGGCGCATGATTTCAACAATCTGCTGACCGCGGTCCTCGGTAATCTCGAGCTTGCGACGCTGCGAACCCAGGATAAAAAGCTTCTTCGGATCCTAGCGAGCGCCAGCACCGCGGCCGAGCGCGGCGCCAAACTAACGGAGCAGCTCCTCGCCTTTGCCCGCAAGCAACACCTCGCGCCTCATGTGGTTGATCTCAACGAGCTTGTCTCGCACATGGGCGATCTGCTGCTTCAAACGATTGGCGCAACGGTGCGAATTGAGACGGTGCTGGACAAGGACCTTTGGCCGGTGATGATCGACGCGACCCAGCTGGAACTCGTTATTCTCAATCTGGCGATCAACGGCCGCGATGCGATGCCGCATGGCGGGCGGCTTACCGTTGCAACGCGGAATATAGGTGTCTCGGATCGCATTCGCCCCGAGGCTCTGCCGGTTCGCGATTACGTCGCCCTCTCGGTCACGGATACCGGTACCGGAATGACGCAGGAAGTCGTTGCCAAGGCATTCGAGCCGTTTTTCACGACCAAGGAGGTCGGTGAAGGGACCGGTCTTGGTCTCAGTCAGGTCCTCGGGTTTGCCCAGCAATCCGACGGCGAAGTCCGTATTGATACGCGCCTTGGGAACGGCACGACGATCACACTATACGTGCCACGGGCGGTGGGGACCGTAGAGGGGGCGAAGGATGACGAAAGGCCGCCACCGCATAGAGGCGAACCTGCGACGGTTCTGGTGGTCGATGATGATCCCGATGTCCGGGATGTCACCGTACAGGCTCTCGAGAGTCTAAACTACAGGGTCGTGGAGGCGGAGAACGGTCGGGCCGCACTCGATCTTCTCAAGCAGACGATGCCGATTGACCTCGCAGTGATTGATGTGGCGATGCCTGGCATGAACGGTCGCCAGCTGGCGACTAGGATTCGGGCAAGCCATCCCCGTCTTACCGTCATTTTCATGACTGGATACGACAACCTTTCGGGCACTGGCGATCACCTTACCGAGGAAATTCTCGTCAAGAAGCCGTTCAATCTGGCGTCACTCGCCGCCGCAGTCGAGCGGGCGCTTGACACCGAAGTTCGGCAGCCGGCTCGGGAAACGTAATGCCGATGCGCAGCGGCAACTAAAGGTGTGAACAGGGGGGATCGCCCCTTAAGCTCCGGTGTCATTTTGAAAATTAAGTGGTGCACTTCTTTGATCGCTATCTGGGGAAGGCCGAGATCGTGAGCCTGGCGGCCCTGCGAGGCTGTCGTTGCGCCGTGTCCACGGTCATCCGTAGCCATAGCTCAGGCGTACCGGGGCATCCTCAACCCCTTCGCAGGCGGGGGCCGTCCACATATGAATTTTGCAAACAAGGCGAGGAATTCGAGGGAGAGTTGTTGCGGAGATAAGCAGATGATCAGCCTCGGCCCTGATGTATCGCGGATGATCTCCTTTGCGTGACCCTGCGCTCGTCGCTGACCGGACAATGCTTGATTACAAATTACACCGCTCAATCGGCGCGCCCGCGCTGTGAGTCGACGACGCGAGTCGCGACGCCGCTTTCCAAACCCGCTTCGCCCGCCTTTTAGACGACCCACGCCCCCCCGCCGCTGACGATAAACCAGATCTGGGGCAACCAGCAGAGCGCGTCGGAAAACACTGACCGATTGAGGCCGCTCCGCGCAATGCTCGAGCTTACCCGCGCCTGATCTGAAGACCGCGAATATCTCCTCAGCGCGGCGACGTAATCCGTTTCCGGTCTGCCCTCTGGGCATTCGCCATCTGCGACACAAAGATACCCCCATGAACCTTCCTCGCCTGCCGACCGCCATCGTCTTCGACATGGATGGTTTGCTGTTTGATACCGAGGCGCTTTACCAAGAGGCGATCCTGGTCGCGGAGGGGACATGATCCTTGCCCAGCTCTCGGACACCCACATCGTCGCGGCGGGTAAGCTGTTCCGTTGCCCCATGCAGGGCACTGCGCCGAATGACGCGCGGGCCCGGCGCGAGTTCGGCACCGCGCCATATCTGGCGCGCGCAGTCGCGACCCTGAACGCGTTGGTGCCAAGGCCCGATATCGCCGTCGTGACCGGCGATCTTGTTGATCACGGCGAGCCCGAAGAATACGAACAGCTGCGCCATTTGCTCGCACGGTTGTCGATGCCGGTCTTTGTAATCCCCGGCAACCATGACGCTCGAGAGCCGCTGCGCGAGGCCTTTCGGGATGTCCGCTACCTGCCGGCCGATGGCTACCTGCAATACGCGATCGAAGATTACCCGTTGCGGCCTGTCGCGCTCGACACGCTCGTCCCCGGCAAGCATGGCGGGATGCTGTGCGCCGAGCGGCTCGGCTGGCTCGACGCGGCGCTCGCTGCACAGCCGGATCGGCCGACCGTGATCCTGATGCATCATCCGCCGTTCGCGACGGGCATTACCTACATGGACAATCACGGCCTCGACAATGCCGTGGGTCTTGCCGAAATCGTCGCGCGCCATCCCCAAGTCGAACGCATCCTCTGCGGCCACCTGCACCGTGCAATCGACCCGGCGCTTTGCCGGCACGGTCGCCGGCACGGCGCCGAGCACGGCGCACCAGATCCGGCTCAATCTCGTCGCCGATGCGGGGATCAGCTTCATCTTCGAGCCGCCCGGCTACCAGCTCCATGTCTGGCATCAGGGTAGCGGTCTAGTCACGCACACCGCCGTGTTTGGCGAGTGGCCAGGCGCCGCTCCGTCTATCGGGTGACCCGATGAAAGCCGCTATGCGATCATCCCGGCGAGGGGCGGTGCGATTTGTAAAGGCTACATCTACGGCAAACCTTTAGACGCAGCAGACCGAGCGCCTCAAGCATGTGCATCACACTTGCGGCTGCGGCGTGTTTAATGCCGGAAGGTCAAGGCGAACTGTAGCAGGATTAGGTCAGGCAGACCCGACTACTGATCCATGCTGTGCTAATCGATGACAAAGAGCTGTGAGCGCCGGCTCGCGCAACTGCTGCGCCGCTTACAGCGACTTCGCAGGATACCCATCGGGTTTGCCGCTTTTGCATCTCCGGCCATTTCCGCTGCGTCTTCTTGACTTCGAACAAATAGACCCACACCTCAGATGATCTGACGGCTCAACGCATTTTTGCTTCGCCTTCTTGCCCGGAACATGCGCGAAACGTAGCCGACCACACCCGCTTCCTCGAAGGCCTCCTTAGCAGCGAGCTCGCCAAAGTTCAGATGCGGTTCGACCCGACCCTTCGGAATCCCCCACTTCTTCGACCGCCTCTTGCTCACCAGGAGGATTTCCGGTTCGCTATTTTTTCGACACCGGTAGGCCAAGACGCCGGCCTCCATGAGCACCTGACCTTGGGGGAGCGGCGGGGCGCTCGTGCACGAAGCCATTGATTCTGATAGAAAAGGCATCGAGGCGGGCAGCACGTTGTATGACCATTTCTTGTCGGTCGAGCGGTGCTTGTTCACTCGGCCGACTGCCGCTGGCGTCGGGCTCGTCCCGGCCAATTTCCTTGCGGCCGGAAACTGAAGGATTTTTCCCTTCATTTGCAGATGCCGCCCCTTAATTCTGTCACTATCGTTTGCGCGGTCGGTCGTCGGTTTTCTGATCGTGATCAACGCTTGTGGTCGCGAAGACCAGAACCGTCAAGACCAAAGACAGCGCTATGCAGTATATGGCCCATGTAACATGCGAATTCGCCAAAAACGCGTCATAATCGTCCGGGTCAACAACCGGCGGCACACCCTTCGGATTTATGTTGAAGACTAAGTAAATCAGAGGCTTTGATCCGGGGTTGCTCCACTGGTAGACAAGCCCATGCGGCTCATATGAAACCGATCCGGGCGGTCTCGCCCTCGCCCGAGTTACGGTGAATTCGGCGCCGACACCGGCGAGGATGTAATGCAGGGCCACGCCGGATCGCTGATGCAACGGATCACAGGGCGATTCAGGCGGCACGGCCACTCGGTTGAGAGTGAGGAGATTGCTTCCTGGCAGCAGACCCGGAAGCGGGGATGGGGAGCGATAGACCTCGACGGAGGTGCCGATGGGCTGGGCTGGTTCCGAGCCCGGAGCCGAGGCAAGCAAAAATTGCAGATATGTTGGCGATTGACCAGCGCCGTCCGCCTTCAGGGCAAATCGTGTTCCCGCCGGCATGAACATCCCGTCGCCGGGAAACAACGTCGTGATCTGTCCTGCGGTGTTGATCTTTACCGCACCGGAGGCCTGGTAATAAAACCCATCCTCGGAAGCCACGCCCTGCGTCTTACCAGAGCCCAATGTCCCTGTCCGGATACTGAAATATAATGGAACGTCATTCCGAGCTGGGACGGTCGCTATTGCGATGAGCTGGCGAAAGGGCGAGGACGAATAGGGGGTGATCGCGGCGGCTTCAGAAGACGCAAGCACCGTCTCGAAGATCGCGATGATGATAGCCGCTAGGCGCATATCTGCCTCCCCTTGTTCCTCTCAAGGGTGTCGCTCCTTTATATAGCCATCTTAAATCGCGATCCGCTCGACCTCATAGAGGCTGACTTGTCACGCCGGCGACCTTAGATAGGCGGTGATCTCCCCGTTACCCTAAAGCTGTGGTTCCCGAGCTTGGTGGCGATCCCAGCTGCCGCGGCGCGCCTGCGGATCATTGCATAGGCGTTCGCCTGCGGCAGCATCGTGTGTTCAGCGTGCCCGGTACAGCGACCGATCGATAAGCGTAGGTCCTCAGCCTGCAAAGCCAGCCGGGTCGCGCGTGGCGCTGCTAGCCCGTATTTCTCAAAGGGGTAGGTGCATCGGGGCCCCGGATCTGAGAAAATCGTGTTGCGAGAACGGTTTGTCTCGGAGATGGGGGAACCCCGATGCAGACAGAGTGTAGCGCGGATCTGTTTGGCTTTACAGCCGTCGACGGACGCAGGGTCGTCGCAGCGTTCGATGGTGGGGCGATGACCTCGGACGCTGGGGCCGTGCTTTGGGCGCCACCGATCAGCAGATCCGAATGATCGAACGCTTTGCCGGCTGCTTCCGCGATCACCGGGTGCCGGATCTGGTCGAACACTCGGTGGCGCGCCTGGTCGGGCAGCGCGTGTTTGGGCTGGCTTTGGGTTACGAGGATCTGATCGACCATGACGAGTTGCGTCACGACCCGGTGATGGCGGTATTGGCCGGCAAGCTGGCGGCCAAGCGCGCCGATTGTGCGCCGCTGGCCGGCAAATCGACGCTGAACCGGCTGGAACTGAGCCGGCCGGAGCCGACCCGCTATCACAAGATCAGCGATGACGCGGCGGCGATCGAGGGGCTGTTTGTCGACGCCCATGCGGCGGCGCCGGCGCAGATCACGCTCGACCTTGACGCCACCGACGACCCGCTGCATGGGCATCAAGAAGAGCGGTTCTTCCACGGCTATTACGACAATTACTGCTATCTGCCGCTTTACGTGTTCTGCGGCCGGCATCTGCTGGCCGCCAAATTGCGCCCGGCCAATATCGACGCCAGCGCCGGCAGCGTCGAAGAAATGGCGCGCATCGTCACCCAGATCCGTCGGCGCTGGCCCAAGGTGCGCATTCTGCTGCGGGCCGATTCAGGCTTTGCTCGCGAGGCGCTGATGGCGTGGTGCGAGAACAATGATGTCGATTTTCTGTTTGGCTTGGCGCGGAACAGCCGGCTTGTCGCCGAGATCGAAACCGAACTCGCCGCGGCCCAAGAGCAGAACCAAAAGACCGAAAAACCGGCGCGCCGCTTCAAGGATTTTGCCTGGCGTACCCGCAACAGCTGGAGCCGCGCCCGGCGGGTCGTGGCCAAGGCGGAGTGGACCGAAGGTGCGGCCAATCCACGGTTCGTCGTCACATCATTGGCGCGCGCCGAGCACGAGGCCCGCCACCTCTACGAAAAGCTCTACTGCGCCCGCGGTGAGATGGAGAACCGCATCAAGGAATGCCAGCTCGATCTCTATGCCGATCGCACCTCGGCCCACACCATGCGCGCCAATCAGTTGCGGCTGTGGTTCGCCTCGATGGCCTATGTGCTGATCTGCGCCCTACGCCGCATCGGCTTGGCCCACACCCAATTTGCCCGCGCCGCGTGCGGCACCATCCGCTTGAAGTTGTTAAAGATCGGGGCGCTGGTGCGCACCAGCGTGCGCCGCATCAAGCTGGCCATGCCCGCGGCCTTTCTCTATCAGGCCGAGTACCGCGCCGCGCACGCCGCGCTCGCCGCCGTGACCGCCTGACAAACCAGAGAACCTGCGCAAAATATCCCCGGACCCGGCACCGGATCGCCGCGTCCAACAGGACCCGCAAAAGTTGCAACCGCACACTTCAAGCCACAACCAACCCCTCCGCTGGCCGACCCGCCGCACGCTGCTCCGTTGCCGCGCGAAAACTGCCCCCCGTTTGAGAAAAGCGGGCTAGCGCCAGCGACCAGAGCAGTCACCGCGTTCAAAGCATCAAATCCCTCGATCGGATTGCCGGCCTGGCACAGTGCCGCCCGAGATCGGCGTGTCACGCCGCGGCCGTGGCTTCGAACGCTAAGATACGGCCGGCAAAGCCCAGGACCCTGCGACCGAACGCCGGGTTAGGACCCGTTTGCCGAGAGATAAGCTGCGGAATTCGCTCTCGGTGAGGCGACCGGCGCGCATCAGCGAGGCGCGGATAGCCGCGACCGCTGGGGCAGCGGTCATCCGCTCCGGCGCGTAGAAGAAATAACCGCGCGTCTTCACCACCGGACCCCGAATTGGCGCCACGAGGCGCCCCGCGCATAGCTCATCGCTGATCAGTGCCACGGGGCCCATGATCACCCCAAGCCCTTCCAGCGCCGCCTGGATCGCGAAATAGAAGTGCTCGAAGACCTGCTCGCTGGCCGGCTTCAGCTCGGAGACATTAGCGGCGGCGAACCAATGTGGCCATGCCTCGCGTAAGGTCGCGGCATGAAGCAAGGTGTGCCGCTCGAGATCCGCCGGTGCCCGCAGCGGACATTTGCGCAACAGCTCGGGGCTCAGCACCGGTAACCGCGCTTCGCGGAGAAACGGCTTGCCGACCCACCCGGGTTGCCGCGCGGGACCCGAGATCACGGCATCGACATCCATACGGAATTGTTCGATCGGAGTGCTCGCGGTAAGGATCCGCAATTCCAGGCGGGGCTGCTCTCGCTGGATTTCGGGAAGACGTGGGATCAGCCAACGCATCGCGAAGGTCGGCAAGGCCGATACGCGGAGCATCCCGGCTGCAGGCGCTGTCGAGCGACATCCGGAACTGCACCAGTGGCGACAGGCAAAAGTGCACCACTCGGCTGGTTGTTGGTTCGCGTTTTGAGATCCGCAGGGAGGCGTAGCCGACTGGAGGATTTCAAAACGCGGGCGCGGACCTTTGGCGCCGCGCTTGCCGCGCGGATGATCGCGCGATTGTCCTGGCGCAGGCACTCGAGCCAGGAACCGATGTAATCGGCATGCCGGACCGTCGGCACGATCGACATCGCCGCACATAAAAAAGCACTTCCGGTCTCCGCGATGATTTCTTCGAGGGCATAGGCCGAAGAGCCGAAAGCGCCGGACAGATCGCGGTTCAACCGGGACGGATGGCCGCTGTGATGACCGTT
>Ga0210386_10001720_pt1 | contig 19210 bp, 12 predicted proteins | sample IncBWH32OmetaG_FD_160091 | JGI IMG/M metagenome (GOLD analysis project Ga0210386, IMG submission 160091) | Forest soil microbial communities from Barre Woods Harvard Forest LTER site, Petersham, Massachusetts, United States - Inc-BW-H-32-O ... | reverse complement strand
CCAGTGCAAATGCCTGCAACACAACGCGCTATAGCGAAAAGCTTCTTGAGGTTTCAGGAATCTCGGTGAGCACGATCGACCTGTCGGAAATCTTTGGCTCTGCCGCAGCCATCGGCAACGACGATCCCCGAGTGCACCAGCGGATCGAATATATCCGCGCCTACGCGGATTCCTCTGCCGCCCCGGATGATTCGATGATCAAGATGGCGAAGTTTGCCCTGGTCGTGGACGACTGGATGAATTCCCTCGGCCTCACCGCGACTGCGATTCAGTGTTGGAGCAGCATGCAGAAGAACTATGGCGTGAATGTGTGCACCATCATGTCCATGATGAGCGAACAGATGCTTCCCTCCGCCTGTGAGGTTGATATTGCCGGCGTCGTGAGTATGTACGCTCTGCAGCTCGCCAGTGGACGCCCATCCGCCCTGGTCGACTGGAACAATAACTACGGGAAAGACCCCGACAAGTGTGTCTTCTTTCATTGCGGCAATTGGGCGAAGGATTTCCTTCCCGATATACGCATCGGAACAGCGCCGATTCTCGGCACCATGCTGGGAGAGCAAAACACCGTAGGCGCTCTGCAAGGCCGGACGCCGGCCGGCCCTGTTACATTTGGGCGGATCAGCACCGACGACGTCGCCGGAAGGATTCGTGCGTATGTCGGCAACGGGCAATTTACCGACGACCCTCTCGATACATTTGGAACCAAAGCCGTCGTCAAGGTTGAGCGACTCCAGGAACTCTTACAAATCATTTGCCGAAATGGCTTCGAGCATCACGCCGCCATGAACGGCAGCCATTGCGCCTCCGCCGTGCGCGAGGCCCTCGGCAACTATCTTGGTTGGGATGTCTACCACCACTCTGCTTCTCCAGCATTCAGCGCAAGAGTGTGGCCATACTAAGACCTTGTTTTGGTGCAGAATAGACTCTAATGTCCCGAGCCGACGAAATCCGATTGATGACCAAAGTTGCCCGTATGTACTACGACCAGGGCATACGCCAACAGGAGATCACCGAGCGCCTAAACATTCATCAGTCGACTATTTCGCGCCTTCTGAAACGCGCCCGTGAATCGAATATCGTACGTATTAGCGTGGCAATTCCGCTGGGAACTTTCTCTGAAATGGAAGAAGCTCTCGCCGCCCGATTCAGCTTAAGAGAAGCGATTGTCGTCGATTCTTCGGAGGACGAAGAACGCCTCGTTCGCGACCTCGGGGCAGCCGCCGCATTTCTTGTGGAAACCAGCGTGAAACCGGGCACAGTGATTGGCATCTCGTCATGGAGCCGCGCGCTGCTTGCGATGGTCGACGCCTTGCACCAGAATGACAATGGGCGTGGCGGCAAGGTCGTTCAAATTCTGGGAGGCGTAGGCAAAGCCGAGACCCAGTACCACGCCACCCAACTCGCCCAGGAATTAGCGAAACGTATTAGCGCGACGGCCATTCTGCTCCAGGCTCCCGGTGTTGTAGGGACGGCGGAAGCACGAAGAGTGCTCTCTCGCGATCCGTCGGTCCTTGCGGCTTCGGGTTTGTTCGAATCGATAGACCTCGCTCTTGTGGGTATCGGCTGCATGGAGCCTTCGAAGCTGCTGAGCAATAGCGGCAACGTTTTTTCTCCAGCTGAGCGTGAGGAACTCAGCAATCATGGAGCCGTGGGAGATATCTGCCTGCGCTTCTTTGACCAGGGAGGTAATCTGGTCAAATCGCCGCTTATGAACCGGGTCATCGGGATTGAGCTTGACGATCTTAAGAAGGCAAAAAGAGTCGTCGGCATCGCGGGAGGAGTCCGCAAAATACCTGCAATTCTTGCTGCTCTTCGTGGCGGTTGGATCAATGTGCTTCTGACAGACCGCTCGACCGCGGAGACGCTCCTGTCTAACAAAGCCGATGGTGCCCCGCCAAAGAGCCGACGCAGATCATTAATCTAGCCGTCAGGCACCACTCAAACGGTTGGCCGCTCAAAGGCAAAGTCCTTTCCCCCCTGGGGCTTGTAACGGAATAGGCGGAACTTTTGTAGCTGAATGCGGAAATTAGCTTCTTTGATCAGATTCCACGAGTTTGATGCCTCCGAATTCAAAGGTTTTAGCATTCGGGCGAGCTCAAACGAACGGTAGAGATCGTAACGAGGAAGCGGCCACACTCGGTTATGGCGGGCTAAGAGCCTAATCGTGGTCGTCTATGTTCCGAAGAGAGTTAAGGAAGCCGATGACACCATTTTCTCTTGAAACATCCATTGTTCATCTCTTTGCACTGGCAGGACGTGGCGCGCGAGGCCGTTCCGCCACCTTTCTAACGGTCGCAACAGAGTCTGCAGGTTGAGTCAGGCGCGCCGGATGACACACGATACGAGTCAGCATGGAAAATGCCTCCATCGCGGCCGTCGAGAGGTCAGGATATTCGCCGTTGAACCACGAGGTTATAGCGACGTTCATGATCACTATCGTGAGGTTCGCCAGCAATCGCGGCTTCAGGTCATAATTCGTGGCGCTCTCGAGACGCCGAGCAAACGCATCTGAAACGCTATCCTCGACCTCCCTCAATCGAGACGCGTAAGCTTGTCTGGCCAAGGCACTTCGCTGGGCGATCTCGATTATCTCGCGGGTGAGAGGCTGGGCAGAAATATGCTTAACACCCGAGAGAACCATTTCCCTCACAAGATCGAGAGGTTCGAGCGTTGCCGGGCATCTTGAGATTGCTGAAGTAAGCGCGGCGCCATAAAGCACCACACCTTGCGCCAACAAATCATCCTTGGTTGGGTAATATCGGAAGAAAGACCGCCTGGACACACCGGCGGCTTGGGCCACCTCTTCGACGGTGGTCTGATCGAAACCCTTCTTTCCAAACAAGTCTATTGCGGCCTCATATATCGCGCCACGTACGAGTTGCTGTTTGCGAACCTGAAGGGTAGCCTTGCTCACAGTACCTCCCTCATCATTATAGCCACCCTGTGCTATTGATAGCACTATGTGACACTCGCCATAGTATTTCTATCGCTTGCTCCCGCCGGAAACCGCAGAGTCCTTCTGTGAGTCTCTTGGGGCCCAGACTTCATTGCAACCCCTTGCTAATAACCTCTCCAGCAGCGTTCTCGAACGTTTACTGCCATAGGCTTGGAGGGAAGGACAGCCATCACAAGTCAATGGCCTGGAGAAAAATCCAAAAACATCTCAACTGGTAGCATTCTATGTTGACAATGGCATTTAGTGCCTATTATATTTCCCAAATGGCACATTGTGCCAAATTCATCGCAAAAGGCCGAAAACGAATGAGATCCCTACTTCTAGCGGCAGTATTCGCGTCAACCTCAGTTTTAGCGCTCGCGGCGGACAATGCCTCCATCACCGGCAAGTGGACAATTCACAACAACATCGCCGGCAACGAGAGCGACATCGATTGCGCATTTACCCAAGCAGGTGCTGATTTGACTGCCACTTGCAAATCCGAAAACGGCGATGCGAAAGCTACTGGGAAGGTCGACGGAAACAAAGTCACTTTCACCATCGAGTCTGAATACCAAGGCTCGCCCGTGACTTCGAAGTACACGGGAACGTTTGACTCAGCTGCGAACAAGATCAGCGGAACCGTGACTGTAGAGCAATTCTCAGTCGACGGGGATTTCACGGCAACGCACGGGAAATAAAAATCGGCTAAGTGGCGAGACCGATTCTCAATCATTCTTACGACGCTGACCAGTAACGAAGTCAGGCCATTCATCTTGATGGACCCGCGAACGCGTCGGTGCACGAGGGCCAGTCAGTGAGCAATGGAATCCGTCTGTGCAGGCGCGAGATGCGCCACGCATTGGCATCGAAATGCATCTCATTATGAGACGTGGAACAAAAACACGGACACCACTCGCCAGCGCTGCGTGCCTTACAGTAGTTACGCTTGCTGCGACTGCTCTCCCGGCAGTGGGACAGGGAAATAACACAGCGTCGGGAAGCCGTGCGGTTCAGCTGCCGCTGTCCGGGCGGCAACCGCGAAGCGTGACTGTCCAACAGAGTGCTCCCGTTCCCTCCGGGGCAAGTGCTAATGTACAGGTCCAGATTCAAGGGGGCTTTTCCGGCAGTGTCCCTGGTACTGACGCAATACCGGAGTCGTTTGATCTAACGCTGGCAGACGCAATTCAGCGCGGACTGCGGGCAAACCTAGGCATCATCAGTGCGGATATTTCGGTGCAAGCGGCGCAGGCGCGGCGCGTGGAGGCGCGAAGTGCCTTGATGCCAAGCGTCAGCGTGAATGCCTCGGAGAATGCCGCCAAACTAAACTTGGCTGCGGAGGGCTTCAGCGCGAGCGCTTTCGGAGACCCATCGCTCAATTTTCCCACATCGGTCGGCCCCTACCATTATTACGATCTTCAGGGTTCGTTGCAGCAGAGTCTTTTGGATGTAACCGCGGTCCGCAATCTCCGGGCACAAGGGAGAGCGTCTGAAGCGGCCGTATTGCAAGCGCATCAAGGACGCGAGGAAGTTGTACTTGCGGTAACCGGTGTGTATTTACAGCTGATGGCGGATCTGGCTCTCGTCGAGCGTCAGCGGGCCGAAGTTGCCTATGCGGAGGAAAGCTATAAACAGGCCAGCGCCCAGGCGGATGCAGGAAACAAAGCCCCGATCGAGGCAACCCGAAGTCTGGTGCAGTATCAGACCGAACAACAGCGATTGCTCTCGCAGCTGGGAGAAGTTGAAAAGCGTCGCGTCGAACTCGCCCGGCTGATCGGTATACCGCTTGGTACGCATATAAAACCGAAGGAGCGTCTCGATGGTTTGGTTGCTGAAATGCCACCATTGCAGGATGTCGTACAACGCGCCTGGTCCCAGCGACTCGATCTGAAAGCGGCAGCGGCCCAACTTCAGTCCGCCGAGGAAGCTCGGAAGGCGGCGGCGGCGGAACGACTGCCGTCCGCTTCATTGACCGGGACCTACGGCATACAGGGTGTCAATCCGAATCAAGGTGTCCCAGTGTTTCAGGCAGCGGTCTCAGTCAATCTGCCAATATATCTTGGTGGCAGGATCGAAGCGGACACCGCGCAAGCGGACGCAGTCGTGAAGCAAAGACGAGCAGAACTTGCCGATCAACGAAGTTCCGTCGAGTCCGACGTACGTACCGCTTATATCGATCTTCAGGTTGCAAACGACCAGGTGAAACTCGCCGACAGCAACCGCAAACTCGCCACCCAGACGCTTCAGCAATCGCAGGACAGGTTCGCCGTCGGAGTCGCCGACTCCGTGGAAGTGGTGTCATCGCAGCAATCGCTTGCCTCGGCGGACCATGACTACGTTAACAGCCTATTTGCTCAGCATGTCGCCAAAGTCACGCTTGCCCACGCCATGGGAGAAGCGGAAAAAGACCTGTCCGAGCTATTTGAGAGGAAAGCGCCATGATTGCCGAAACCGAGAAAACAGATCAGCCGGACATTGACGACACAGAAGGGGCAACGCCGCAATCCAAGGCTCGTAGGCGTCCAAAGGGACGTGTCGCGGGCGCGATCCTCCTTGTGGTGATCGCCCTCGCTGCCGTTTGGTATTTCTACGGCCGTGGCTCTGAAGATACCGACGATGCGCAGGTTGATGGTCATCTAGTCCCCGTCGCGTCTCGCATCGACGGTACAATTCAGACCGTTCACGTGGATGATAACCAGACCGTCAGTGTAGGACAGCTTTTGGTCGAGCTCGACCCTAAGGACAACGAGGTCGCGCTACATCAGGCAAAGGCGCAATACGATCAGGCCGCTGCGCAACTGACAGCTGTCGGCCCGAATGTCCCGATTACACAGATTACAAATCAGTCCGATTTGGACACCGGCGGCTCAGAGGTTGTCGCCGCTGACGCCGCTTTAGCTGCCGCTCGCCAGGACTTCATCGCTGCAACTGCGAAGTTAAAGGAATCTGAGGCGGTAAATGATCGCATGCAAGCAGACTTTCAGCGCTATCAGACTTTGCTCGACAAGAAGGAAGTATCGCGCGCGGAATACGACCAATACAAGGCCACGGCCGCTGCCCAGATGCAAACCATCGCCGCCAATCAGGCAGCAGTTGATGGAGCTGAAAAGACAGTCGACCAAAGACTGGCTCAGCTTGACCAACAACGAAGCAAGTTACAGCAGACACGCAACAGCGCTCCGCTGCGAGTGGCTATCCGCGAAGCCGATATCAAGAGCCAGCGGGCGAATGCGGAAGCCGCGCAAGCTGCTTATGAGAAAGCCGATCTCAACGTGCAGTACGGTAAGATTCTCGCTCCAGTTGCCGGCGTTGTCACAGAACGGAGCGCGGAGCCAGGCGGCCGAGTGTCCTCAGGCCAGCAACTGTTGATGATCGTCGAAACCGACGATCTTTGGGTTACCGCAAACTTCAAAGAGACGCAGCTCGCGCGCATGCGTCCTGGGCAGCGCGTGAAAGTCTACGTGGATGCGCTACGCCAGGACTTTTCAGCGAAGGTTGAGAGTATGCCGGGGGTCACTGGCTCACGCACAAGCGTCCTTCCCCCCGAAAACGCGACCGGAAATTACGTGAAAGTCATTCAGCGAATGCCGGTGAGGATTCGCTTCGATAGCGGCCAGAAGGATCTCGATAAACTGCGTCCGGGGATGTCGGTGGAGCCAAAGGTTTATGTGGAGTAGTCGTGGCTGAAGCAATGGCGCTCGCAATGCCGGTCTCAGACGCTCGCCCTGCGATCAACCCATGGGTGATTGCAATGACGGTCACGCTTGCCACGTTTATGGAAGTGCTCGACTCATCCATAGCCAATGTCGCTCTGCCGCACATGGCGGGCACGATGGGGGCTAGTCCCGAGGAGAGCACCTGGGTGATCACGAGTTACCTGGTCTCGAGCGCGATCGTGCTGCCGATGAGCGGGTGGCTATCGAATGTGATCGGGCGAAAGCGCTTCTATATGATTTGCGTCGCCATTTTCACCGCCAGCTCGCTTTTGTGCGGTTTTGCGACCAGCCTACCAATGATGATCGTCTTCCGCATTATTCAAGGGGCTGGCGGAGGCGGACTCGGCCCAACCGAGCAGGCCATTCTCGCGGACACCTTTTCAGCCAAGCAGAGAGGCATGGCCTTTGCTATGTATGGCATGGCGGTCGTCGTAGCCCCCGCCATCGGGCCGACACTGGGCGGATGGATTACCGACAACTACAACTGGCATTGGATCTTCTTTATCAATGTCCCGATTGGCGTTCTTTCTTTGCTTTTAACCAGACGCGTGGTCCACGATCCGGTCTATCTCAAGAATCTGAAACGCTCGACAAAGCGCGTGGATTATATCGGCATGGGCCTGATTGTCGTGGGCGTTGGATTTCTTCAATTCGTCCTCGACAAGGGACAGGAAAAAGACTGGCTCTCTTCTCAAATGATCGTGGTAAGTCTAACCATAGCGATCGTCGCTCTCGCTGCACTTGTCATCAACGAGTTCTTCCATGAAGACCCGATCATGGATCTTCGGCTTCTGAAGAACCGAAACTTTGCAACCGCGGTGACTTTCAGTTTTGTGCTTGGGATGGTACTAAACGGAAGTACGATTCTGCTGCCGCAGTTCCTTCAAAACAGTCTCGGATATACGGCATCTCTTGCGGGTCTGGCGCTTTCGCCGGGCGGGATCGCATTGGCGGTAATGATGCCGGTTGCCGGAATCCTGGCAAGCAAGTTCGATCCTCGCGTCATTATCGCCATCGGTTTCGCGGCTACGGCTGCCGGATTGTTCCACGTCACCGGTATCTTCTATGGGATCGACTTCGGAACTTTAGTCTCCTACCGGATTCTCCAGGTGGTGGGCATTCCGCTGATCTTCATCCCGATCAGCACACTGAATTACGTTGGAGTGCCGCGCGAGAAGTTTAATCAGGTTTCCGGAATCAGCAATTTCACCCGCAACATTGGCGGAGCGATCGGCGTCTCGCTTCTCAGCAACTTCATCACCCGGCAGGAACAGATCCAGCGCAATACGCTTACCGCGCATATGAACAACGGGAACCCATTCTTCGTCCGTCAACTCAACGGGCTGACGCACTCCTTCGAGTCGATGGGCATAGGGGCAACGCAGGCGACCCATAAAGCCCTCGCGCAGCTTTCAGCACAAGTAGATCTGCAAGCGAGTGTGCTTGCATTCAAGAATGCTTTTTGGGTGCTGGGTCTTTTGGTTTTGGTCTTAGTCCCACTGCCCTTTATTATGCGACGCCCCAGCCAGCAGGAAACAGCTGCGGCGGCTGAGGCGCATTGAAGTGGGTGCCGATGTCTGAGGCTTTAGGTCGCTCTGGTGCTCAAAGATATAGACCATGACGACCGTAGACTTTCCGAGGAGATTTTATGAAAAGGCGTGATTTTCTGCAGTTCGGAGCAATGGCGTCGGTGTATCCAATCACTGCCTCTGCCGCCCGCCTAGGTCTTGCAGACCAGGTCGTCGAAACCGAGCCTCAACCGATCACTCTAAATGCCAATCGTGTTATTGGCCCGTTGCCACACGTCTGGGAGGAGGGCATCGGGTCCGACCGCGCCGTGGAGGGACTTCGTTCTCAGTGGCAATCGGATTTACGGCTTGTTCACGCGGAAACGGGAATCAAGGCGGTGCGTTTCCATGGCGTTTTCAACGATGAGATGGGCGTCTGCCCTGGCCCTACAGACCGAACAAATTTTCTTTACATCGACATGGTTTACGACAGCATCCTGGCTCTCGGCATGAAACCTTTTGTGGAATTAAGCTTCATGCCGGGGTGCTTGGCGAGCGGCAAGACTACCGTGCTTTGGTACAAAGCAAATACATCGCCACCCACAGATTTCGCGAGTTGGGGAAAGCTTGTGCAAACATTCGCTCAACACTTGATTGAGCGATATGGAATTGACGAGGTTCGGCAGTGGAAATTCGAAGTCTGGAACGAGCCTAATATCATTTTCTGGTCCGGCACGAAAGAACAGTATTTCGAACTCTATCGGACTTCCTCACTGGCGCTCAAATCGGTTAGCTCTGAACTGAAGGTCGGTGGTCCATCTACAGCCGAAGCGTCGTGGGTACCCGAGTTTCTCGAATTCTGCTCGGCAAATAACCTGCCGATTGATTTTGTATCGACGCATGTCTATCCTGACGATCCGCAAAGGATTCTCTTCGGTGAGGACAATAAGTATCCATATGAGGAGGTCATCCCCCGGTCCCTCACGAAGGTGCAGGACCAAATCAAGGCTTCCAAAATTCCAGCACTTCCCCTCCTCTTGACGGAGTGGAGTTCGCAAAATCCCGCCTTTATCGCTCACACGATCAAAAGTTGTATCGGTTTGACTTCGATGATGTCTTACTGGTGTTTCGACAGTGTCTACGAGGAGTTGGGAATTCAACGTAACTTTTCGAGTGGCACATACGGTCTCCTGGGCGTTCGGGGAGTGCCTCGCCCGTCTTTCAATACTTTCAAATTGCTACACCGGCTTGGTGATGTGAGGCTTGACTGCACGGAAGGACCGGTCCTAGCAACGAGGCGAAAGGATGGATCACTCGCAGTTCTGGCATGGAATTTAATTCCCGTCCCAAAAGGGAAACACGGCTCCATGGGAGATCCCTTACTGCAAACAGAAGACGTTTTCACATCCCTGGGGCCGCCGCTCAAAATGAGGATTGCAATACCTCCGGGTCGAAAGAAATCGATTGTCGCGTTGACTAGGGTCGACAGTACACATGGGTCTGCAGCAGGAGCCTACAAGAAGATGGGAAACCCCGCATATCCCTCCGCGTCTCAGATCGACGACCTTATAAAGGCCGCACAGCTGAGGCCCGCAGAGAACCTTTTGGTGGATGCTCAACACTGTGTCTCGTTCAGCATGGAAGCGAATTCAGTCGTGCTCTTAGAGATCGCACGATCTTAGCGGGCTAGTCATATTGGAGATGAATGGTTGTGATGACAGATCTTGGAGCCGAGAAAGCATCGCACCACCAAGTCAAAGGCCGAAGATGTGTGCCAGTTTTGATATCTGGATTTAGGTCTGTCTCTACAACGACACTTCACGAAAGCTTCTCGGTGACTCAATGAAAAGAAACATGCCGCTCTTACTGGTCTTCCTCGCTTCGCTCTCGTGGGCCCAGAATTCCAACGATTCGTTACGTAGCGGATTTGAAAATCCGCCAGAAGCCGCGCGTCCGCGCGTCTGGTGGCATTGGATGAATGGAAATATCACGAAAGACGGCATCAAGCTGGACCTTGAGTGGATGCATCGCGCAGGCCTTGGCGGCTTTCAGAACTTTGACGCGGCGATGTCCACGCCGCAAGTAGTCAAGAAGCGCCTCGCCTATATGACGCCTGAGTGGAAAGACGCTTTTAAATATGCCACCACCTTGGCAGATCAATTGGGGTTGGAGGAGGCGATTGCCGGTTCCCCTGGATGGAGTGAGACGGGGGGCCCTTGGGTGCCTGCATCGCAGGCCATGAAGAAGTATGTGTGGAGCGAGACGCCGGTGGAGGGTGGCAAGCCGTTCACCGGGACGTTGATTCATCCGCCGTCGAACACGGGCGAGTTTCAGAACCTCCCAATTTCAGATGCTGGTGGACTCTTTAAGTGGCCCTCTGGCACGCCGCAATTTTACGCGGACAGCGCCGTAGTCGCGTTCAAGATTCCTGACGACGAAGCCAAAGCCAACCTCTTGGAGCCAAAAATCACGGTCAGCGGTGGCACGATCGATCCGTCGCTCTTGAGCGATGGTGATCTGGTTAAGAGGGTCGTAATTTCGCCAGGCAAAGACGATGACAAGCCTTGGATCCAGTTTGAGTACCCGCAGCCGCAAACCATTCGCGCCATGACAATTGTTGCCGCCCCTAGGGGGGCGTTTGAGATGTGGACGCCCCTGTCGGGCGATAGCGGCAATGCACTGGAAGCGAGCGACGATGGGCAGAATTACCATTCCGTGTTTTCGTTGCCCAAGGGTGGTACGACGGAACACACGTATGCGTTTACACCTATAACGGCGAGATATTTCCGAGTGAGCTTTAAGGCGAAGCCAGAGGTTTCCCTCGCGGAGCTGGTACTGATACCGGGCACACGCGTCAACCACTTCGAAGAAAAGGCTGCGTTTGACGCCGTACCGGACCTCTACCAGTTCGCCACTCCGGATTTTGAGGCAACCGATGTCATTGCCAAGTCCGATGTAGTCGACCTTACCGCGAAAATGCACCCCGACGGCACGCTCGACTGGACCCCACCGCCAGGCCGCTGGATTGTACTCCGTATCGGCTATTCGCTCCTCGGCGTCACGAATCATCCGGCGACCAAGGAAGCCACTGGGCTTGAGGTGGACAAGTTCAATTCTCGATACGTGAAGAACTATATGGACGCCTATCTGGACAGCTATAGGGAAACCGTCGGCGCCGGCATGATGGGCAAACGGGGCATTAGGTATGTGATTACCGATAGCTGGGAAGCGGGCTCTCAGAACTGGACAGACGACATGCTTTCGCAGTTCCAGAAGCGTCGGGGTTACGATCCGCATCCGTGGCTGCCGGTCTTGGCGGGGCGTGTTATCGAGAGCTCGAAGGCCAGCGATCAATTTCTTTGGGATTTTCGCAAGACGATTGCCGATCTGATTGCCGACGAGCACTACGGTCAAATCGAGGCTTCTCTAAAAGAACGCGGGATGAAGCATTACGGAGAGTCACATGAAACCGGACGGGTGATGGTCGCCGACGGCATGGAAGTGAAGAAGCTCGACGACATCCCGATGAGCGCAATGTGGGTGCAAAAACCGGGCGTGAACAAGCCTATGTATGGGTACAACGCGGACGATCGGGAGTCCGCTTCCGTAGCTCATATCTATGGCCAGAACATCGCTGCAGCGGAATCCCTGACGTCTTGCAACACTTCGACGGCGTGGGCTTGGTCTCCGGCGACATTGAAGCCTACTGCCGACCAGGAATTCTTGAACGGCATCAACCGATTTGTCATCCATGAGTCAGCGCACCAGGCTCTCGTCGGAAAGGTTCCCGGGATTACTCTTGGGCCTTGCGGACAGTGGTTCAACCGAAACGAAACCTGGGCCGAGCAGGCGAGTTCGTGGACGAGGTATTTGGCACGCAATTCATTCTTGCTTCAACAGGGGCACTTTGCTGCGGACATTCTCTATTTTTACGGAGAAGACTCTAACGTCACTATTCTCTTCGATAAGAAGGCACCCAACCTGCCCGCCGGCTACAACTTCGACTACATAAACTCCGATGGATTAATCCACGAGCTCAACGTGTCTGATGGGCGGATCACCACGAAGAGCGGCATGAAGTATCGGGTGCTCGTGCTTGACCCAAACAGCCAGCACATGTCGCTTCCGGTTTTGCGGGCTCTGTATGCCTTGGTTCGGCAGGGAGGCGTTGTGGCGGGGCCCAAACCAATTGAAGATCCGAGCCTGGCCGACAATATGGCTGACTTTCACAAGCTGAACGACGAATTGTTTGGCGCCGGCAGCGGTACTCAAGTGGTTGGCAAAGGCAAAGTCTTTGCAGGCCAGACTGCCGAAAGCGCCTTGAAGGAAATCGAGGTCACTCCTGACTTTACCTACACCAAGACGACTAGCGACTCTGAAGTTTTGTTTGTCCATAGAAAGCTTGCGAATGGCGATATCTACTTCCTGAACAACCGCAGCGACCGTGACGCAGACGTACAGGCAAGTTTCCGCATAACCGGCAAGGCTCCTGAGTTGTGGTATTCGGAGACCGGCAAGATTGCGCCAGTTTCCTATGCGATCGAGAGCGGACGTACGGGAGTGCGACTGCATTTTGAACCCTGGGGCACGGTATTTGTGATGTTTCGCGAGCCGACACAGGTGAAGTCGAAAGTGCTCCCTAAGCCACTGGAAGCAACGCTCGCAACCGTAGACGGACCGTGGAACCTAAGTTTTCAGCCGGACCGTGGAGCGCCTCCCACCGTCAAGTTGGACAAGCTCATCTCCTGGAGCGACAGCGCTGACTCGGGCGTGAAGTATTTCTCCGGAACCGGCACCTACAGCAAGACGATTCAGGCGCCAGCGAATTGGTTTGCCGCTGGAGGGAAACTTTGGATCGATCTCGGGGATGTAAAGAATCTGGCCGAGGTGATAGTGAATGGCAAGTCGCTTGGAATCGTGTGGCATACGCCCTACCGGGTTGATGTGACGAAGGCTCTCAAGCCGGGAGCGAACGATTTGACGGTCAAGGTTATCAACGCGTGGGTTAACCGGCTGATTGGCGATCAGCATCCGGAGACAAAAGTGAAATACACTTTCGCAACGATCAAACCTTATAACGCGACTTCCGCCCTACAGGCCTCGGGTCTGCTCGGTCCAGTCACCGTGGTACATGAGTCAGTGAAGTAAAACGCGCCATATCCGAAGATCTACCGATAGAGCCAAGAGACCAACTATTTAATCGCTCTGGCAGAAAGCCAAATGATGAAAAAGCTTCCAAGAACTCCAATTCTGCTACACAGCTTAGGAATAGTCTCGCTGCTTCTGGCGACACACCCGCTTGAAGCAAGATCGGTTTCGTCGCCCCGAACGATTATTTCGGCAAATGCCGACTGGAGATTCGTTCTTGGCGATCCTGTCGGTGCAGAGTCACCAACCTTTGACGCACAATCCTGGCGCACCCTTTCGCTTCCGCACGACTGGAGCATTGAGTCGCCCCCTGCAGAGAAAAATCCGACCGGAGCGGGAGGGGGATACTATCCAGCTGGAATTGGGTGGTATAGAAAATCGTTTACGGCTCCGGCAAGTTGGAAGGGGAAACACGTCACCCTTGAGTTCGACGGAGTTTCTGGGGATTCGACCTTCTATCTCAACGGCAAGAAGCTAGGGACTCATCCCTACGCATACACCAGCTTCCATTTCGATATCACCGACCAATTGGTTCTTAAAGCTACAAATGTGTTGGCTGTCCGCGCAGATAACTCCTTGCAACCAGCGAGCCGCTGGTACAGTGGAGCGGGCATCTACCGGCACGTTCGCGTCGTCATTTCTGACCCAGTTCACATCGCCCCCTGGGGAGTCTTCGTGAGCACCCCCGGAGCTTCTTCGGCATCCGCCAAGATCATCGTAAAGACGCAAATCAAAAACGACACGGTGGAAGCCAATTCAGTTTCTGTCAAAACGACGTTGTTGGGTCCGTCGGGGGCGAAACTCAGCGAGCCCGACAAGACAGTCGCGCTTCAACCTGGTGAGTCAGCCGAGACAGAGCAAGAGACGACTATTAACCAACCGAAACTATGGTCGCCTCAAAGCCCCGCTCTTTACCGTGCAATCACCCAGATTATGCGGAACGGAAAACTCCTCGATGAGGTTGAGACCTCGTTCGGAGTTCGGTCACTCGCGTGGTCGGTCGATAAGGGGCTTGTCTTAAACGGTTCCCCGATCAAGCTCGCCGGCGGCAGCGTTCATCATGACAACGGACCCCTCGGTGCAGCGGCTTTTGATCGCGCCGAGGAAAGAAAGGTGGAGCTGCTAAAGGCGGCTGGCTTCAACGCCGTTCGCACTGCGCACAATCCGCCTTCAACAGCCTTTCTCGACGCCTGTGATCGCACGGGGCTGCTCGTTATCGACGAACCATTCGATGTCTGGACGGTGAGCAAGCGCAAGTACGATTACGCGCGGTTCTTCCACGATTGGTGGCAACAAGACATCGATGCAATGGTGAAGCGAGATCGGAATCACCCGTCGATCATTATGTGGGGTATCGGCAACGAAATTCCTGAGGTTTGGGGCCCCGAGGGCGCGCCTATCGCGAAACAACTCGCCGATCGTGTGCGCTCACTGGACCAGACAAGGCCGCTCACACAAGCATTTCCCGGCGCAACCTATGGACCCAACCCAGACGCGGCGATCGCACAGGTTGATATCGCTGGCTACAATTACAACCTGGCTCAGAACGGACCCGAGGATCATCGCCGCGTTCCAGACAGAATCATGGTGACGACGGAGTCATTGCCTGCCGATGCGTTCGAGCAGTGGCAACTCGTCCAGGACCACCCATACATCGTGGGCGAATTCGTGTGGGCTGCTATGGATTATCTCGGCGAGTCGGGCGGTGGTGCCTGGAGCTATGGGTCCGAGAAGGATGCAGCTCAGATGAAGCAGATGAAGAACTTCATGAGAGTCCTTTTGGCTAAGATGGGCGCCAATGGAAAGAATCCGATGGCGCCGTTCCAAAATGGGCAACCGCCAAGCCCACTCTTTCCCGGCTTTCCGTGGCATGCAGTTTACTGTGGTGACCTTGACCTGACAGGATTTCGAAAGCCGTCGTCTTACTATCGCGACATACTCTGGAATGGCGGGGATCGAGTCTTCGCGACAGTCCGCTTGCCGGAACCCGAAGGCAAGCGGATCCTCGCTCCCGGCTGGAGTGTGTATCCTACGTTGCCAAGTTGGACCTGGCCCGGAATGGATGGAAAGCCGCTCACGGTAGAGGTCTACTCTGGTGCTCCAAGCGTTCGCCTCTATCTAAACGACAAACTGATCGGCGAAAAACCGACTGGCCGCGAGCAAGCATTCAAAGCCGACTTCGAGGTTCCTTATACACCGGGAACTATAAGAGCTGAAGGAGTTCGCGGAGATCGAGTCGTCGCTGAAAGCATCTTCCACACTACTGGCGCACCAGTTCGGCTCAAGCTGACCGCTGATAAAACCGTCCTCAATGCTGATGGAGAGGACCTCTCATTCATCACTGTCGAGGCCGTGGATGATGAAGGTCAACTGCAAATGAACACTGACCAAAAGGTCCACTTCGCAATTACGGGAACCGGGACGATTGCCGCGGTTGGGAACGGCGATGGCCAAACTCAGGATTCCTACTCCGGAGATACCTTCAACTTGTTTTTCGGACGGGCGCTCGTCGTGGTTCGAAGTGCTCGCAGCAAAGGCGAGATCAAATTAACCGCGAATGCAAAAGGCTTGGGCACTTCGTTGATTGAAATCGAGTCGAGGCCCGCAAACTCCCAGCCTGAACTTCATTAGAGGTCCCGAGCGATACGACACCGGCTAAGGGCGCGAAGCGATGCCGAGATTGGGGCGCGACGCGGAGGTAGGGCGTAGGCGAGGAGGGAAAGCATGAAAGGGTTGGGCGCGACAGCGGTGCAGTCAGCAACGTTGGCAGTGGGAGTGATCGGGCTTCTTTCGAAGGTCGCGCTCGCCCAGTCGCTAGTGCAACCAAGGCTCATGCCGAAGATTGGTCAAGTCGACCCTCGGTTCGTTTCATACAATATTGAAGCAATTGAAGTCACTGGAGGCCGATTTTGGAAGCCATTCAAAGACGACGCCGCACCGAATAACTTATCCCCAGATTCAGGAAACACCGCCAGTCCACCAACGGTCGCGAGTACGGATCCGTACGAATATCGGCCGCCGATCAACCTTGACAATCCAAAGCTGCGGAAGCTGGCAGCGGCACTAGAGCCATCGTATCTCCGCGTAAGTGGCACCTGGATGAACAGTACGTTCTTTCAGGACGACGACGCTGCCATACTGGCGACGGCTCCAAAAGGCTATAAGGGTGTACTTACGCGCGCGGAATGGAAGGGCGTCGTAGACTTCTCCCGTGCGGTTGGGGCGGAGCTCGTCACCTCAGTCGCGATCAGCGATGGTACTAGAGATGAGAGTGGGGTTTGGACGCCTCATCAAGCGAAGGCCCTCTTCGATTACACCAAGAGTATCGGCGGCCATATTGCCGCCGTCGAATTCATGAATGAACCCACGTTTGCGATCGTGGGGGCTGCCCCTAAAGGCTATGACGCTGTTGTCTTTGGGAGAGACGTGAAGCTCTTTCACAGCTTTCTACGTGCTGAATCGCCAGGCACAGTATTTCTGGGGCCAGGAAGCATCGGCGAAGGCATACCGATGGTCCAAGGGATGCCGATGCCGAAGATGATCGCTAGCGAAGACATGTTTAAAGCAACAGGCCCGATTTTCGATGCTTTTTCGTACCACTTTTATACGACTCTTTCTCAGCGATGCGTCGGCAAAGCAGGGCTCTCTTGGGAAAGGGTGCTCACGCCCGCATATCTCGATCGCAACCCACAGGCCGAAGAGTTTTATGCCAAGCTACGTGATGCCTACCTGCCTGGCAAGCCAATCTGGAACACCGAGACAGGGGAAGCCGGTTGCGGTGGTAATCGATGGGCGTCGGAGTTTGTCGATACGTTCCGATTCGTCGACCAATTGGGAGCATTGGCTCAAAGAAGCGTTCAAACGGTTATCGTCAATACACTTGCATCAAGCGATTACGGCCTACTCGATACCAATTCTTTCGATCCACGACCGGATTATTGGGTCGCTTGGCTCTGGAAACGTGTCATGGGGACTGGCGTTCTCAATCCCGGTGTTTCCCCGACCGCCAGCATCCGCATGTACGCGCAGTGTGCAAAAGAAGGCAACGGCGGAGTGGCGCTCGTAGTCCTAAATTTGGATTCGACTAATCAACAGGTACTACAAGTTCCGTTCGAAGGACGCCGGTACACGCTCTCCGCGGCCAGCCTACTCAGCAAGACCATTGACCTAAACGGTGTGGAACTGAAAACCGATAAAGACGGTACTGTGCCACAGATCGTAGTGGCGCGAATTGCGCCAGGAGCGGTGCAGTTTGCTCCGCAAACGATTACCTTCATTGTGTTTCCGAAGGCAGAGAATCCAAGCTGCAAGTAAAAGCACTCTTGACTTCCCCGCATCGTCATGATGACAGAGGTGCTGTTCTTAATCTGAATTAATCGCTGGCCTGTGGAGAATAAAAGGCGAAGATCGCGCTAGACTGTCCTCATGTTCCAAGGGCCCAATTCGGCGTACTCCGACTTCGTAGTCACCTGCAAACGCTGTCGAGAGAACATTGCGGCCCGAATCCAGACGACGCCAGACGCGTGGATCATCGAAACGTGCCCTTTTTGCACGGAAACGCGGAGGTAGTCGCGCCGTCCGCACCAGTGCTTGCGATCGATGCTGTTGAGGATGGCATCCATCTCTGTGCGTGAGACATACTCCAGAAGCCGCTTAGCTGTTCGCTTCATGGGAATCGCGAGTACTCGCGTGGCCGTTCCAGCGCACTCCGGGTTATGCAACGCCGCCATGCGAAAGAACGAGCGAATGGCTGTGAGTCGCAGGTTGCGGGAGACAACGATATTCTTACGCCGTTGTTCCAGGCTGTCGAGGAAACGAAGAATGACCTCTGCATCAAGCTGATCGACAGCAAGCCGCGAGGGCTCAATCTTCAGCTCAGACTGCACGAACTGCAGCAGTAGCCGAAACGTGTCACGATAGCTCGCCAGCGTCTGCGGGCTGAGTCGTCGTTGGGCGATGAGATAGTCGGTGAAATATCTCTGGAGAAGTGGACCGGCTAGTGTCATCGGCGACCTCCTCTCCGCATCTGTTCCGGATCGAACAGCGCGCCAGCATCCTGAAGCAACTCCGGTGTAGCGCTCAGGTACCAGTAGGTGCTCTCCGGCCCATAGTGGCCGAGATAGACAGAGAGTCGTGGAAGCTGTTGCCGGATGTCGATCCCATCACGCTGCCAGAGCGTCAATCGCTTCACGGCGAAGGTGTGCCGGAAGGAATGCAGGGTAGGTCTTCGTTGACGCGCAGACGGAGTTATGCCGACCTGCTTGAGCAGCTGTCGGAATGAATACCGCAGTGGGTTATAGATCAGCGGCCGGCAAAGCGTGTTCGTGAAGAATGGTTCTGCCTGGCGGCCGCACAAGGCGGAATCTCGCTCCTGTATGTAGTGCTGCAGATGCCCGACAGCCGATGGATGAAGAACGACGTTACGCGACTTCCCAAACTTCGTCTCATGGATATAGAGATGTGGAGGCGTTGGATCGAGCCTTACATCGTCCATCGTTAGTCGCAGGGCTTCGCCGATACGAATGCCAGTGCTTGCGAGCAGTCCGATCAGGGTGCTCACGGTCGCCGCCCGGAACCGGAGCCGGTTCCGGGCGGCGGCTTCCATGAGCTGCTGGATCTCTTGATCGGAGAAGATGTAGGGCGTTCGCCGCTTGTAACGTCTGCAAAACTGAATCTGAGGAACCCCAGTCTGTCCTTCGAAGGTACGAACCTGCAGCAGGAAAGCACGGATCGCGAGCAGGCGGTGTCCCGCGCCTTCGCGGTCCACTTTTAGTGCAACCGTCTCCCCAAGCTCGAATAGTGGTTTCTGGAACGTCGATGCATCAATGCAGTGTGCGCCCAGTGCAGCCATCCGGTCTTTCTCAGCTTCACTCATTTCACTTTCTCAAACACCTTCCGAA
>Ga0210386_10001717_pt1 | contig 19212 bp, 18 predicted proteins | sample IncBWH32OmetaG_FD_160091 | JGI IMG/M metagenome (GOLD analysis project Ga0210386, IMG submission 160091) | Forest soil microbial communities from Barre Woods Harvard Forest LTER site, Petersham, Massachusetts, United States - Inc-BW-H-32-O ... | reverse complement strand
GAAGGGTGCGGCCAAGATTCGGGTGTCGGAGATAGGCGGCACGATCGGGTGCGTTGCTGCGCAACTGGAGAACTTGAATGGAGCCTCTCCCTAATACCGGAAGTTCGGCGATGAGTCGCTGCGCAAATGACGGGAGGCGGAGTTCGGCATGCACCGCGTCGCGCGCCTGTGCGTGAGCAAGTTGGAAGCTGAGCACCTCGTCGGTAGCGATGGTGTTGCCGGTGGTAGCCAGGGAGACGCGGGCAGGAGTCAAATCGCGCAGATAAGCGCGCGTGGTTTGATTAAGGCGCGACAAGGCTTTCGTCATTGTCCGGCAAGCTGTTGTACTTGGAGCGGCTGGGAAAGCTGGCGCGGCATTTCGCTTTTAAGCCACGCTTCAAACTCCGGTGACGGGCGAAGACCAAGCGTGGAGCGAAGATAAAGGGCATCGTGGAATGAGGTGCTCTGATACTGCAGCATCACGTCGTCGGCGCCGGGAACTCCCATGATGTAGTTCACGCCGGCAGCGCCCAGGAGAGTCAGCAAAGAATCCATATCATCCTGATCGGCCTCGGCATGGTTGGTGTAGCAGACATCGCAGCCCATCGGCAGGCCCAGAAGCTTGCCGCAGAAATGATCCTCGAGGCCGGCACGGATGATCTGTTTGCCGTCGTAAAGATATTCAGGGCCGATGAACCCAACCACGGTGTTGACGAGCATGGGCGAAAAGTGGCGGGCAACGCCATACGCGCGCGCCTCGCAGGTTTGTTGATCGACGCCGTGATGGGCATTCGCGGAAAGAGCGCTGCCCTGGCCGGTTTCGAAGTACATGACGTTTTCGCCGACCGTGCCGCGGTGCAGCCCGGATGCGGCGTCGTGTGCTTCCGCAAGCAGAGCGAGGTTAATGCCGAAGGAGGTGTTGGCGCGTTCGGTCCCGGCGATGGACTGAAAGACGAGATCAACGGGCGCACCCTGTTCAAGTGCCGCGAGTTGCGTAGTGACATGGGCCAGAACGCAGCTTTGGGTGGGGATCGCATAGCGCTCACGAATGGTGTCGATGAGACGAAGCAGCTTCCCCGTGCTTGCGACGTTATCGGCAGCGGGATTGATTCCGATGACCGCGTCGCCCGAACCGAGGAGCAAGCCGTCCACGATTGCCGCGGTAATCCCAAGCGGATCGTCTGTCGGGTGGTTGGGCTGCAACCGCGTGGAAATGCGACCGGGCAAACCGACCGTTGTACGGAAACGCGACACGACGCGGATTTTGCGAGCCACGGCAATCAGGTCCTGCACGCGCATGAGCTTGCAAACCGCCGCAACCATCTCGGGGATCAGGCCCGGAGCGAGGGACTGCAGAAACTCGGGGGTGGCTTCATTGGAGAGAAGCACGTTGCGGAACTCGCCGACTGTGAGACTGGCCACAGGGGCAAAGGCGGCCGCGTTGTGCGTGTCTGATATTAGCCGAGTCACCTCGTCGATCTCATAGGGAATGATCTGATCTTCGAGAAAGGCAGCAAGCGGTAAGTTGGCAAGCGTCATCTGAGCGGCGACGCGTTCGACGGCGGTACGAGCTGCGATGCCGGCGAGTTCGTCTCCTGAGCGTGCCGCCGTAGCCTTGGCAAGCAAGTCCCTGAGGCTATCGAAGCCGTAAGTGACTCCATTGATGCTGTGACGCAGGAGCATGAAAAACTCTCCTCGCAAGACTGAAGGCAGTCTAGCAGCGATCCGACAACCGTTGAATCGGCTGGTTTGCGATCGCATTCGACGCACTTTGAAGCCGCCGGCCGCGATCAGATGGCGGGACGGCTGGCCCTATGATGGCATGATGCGCCTATGAAATGCTGGAGGACCAGCGACCGAATCAGGGGCGCGTTGCTCGGCGGAGCCATTGCGCTATGCATGCGTCTCGCGGTCATTCCTACAATCGTCGTCATTGGCTCAGCGCGATTGCAGCGGTCCGCGACGCCGTCCGTCCTCTTACCTCAAACGAAGAGATGCGCCGAGATCCTGCCCAAACAGGCGGGAACTGCTTCGGAGGTCTGGGAGAGTCTTATTTGGGGAAAAAATTCAACCCTCGGCGCGCTATGCCGAGATCTCCGCTTCCGCCATGGGGAACCGCACGGGAGCAGCGGGACGGCACGAGGTTGCAGCTTCGGCCTCGTCGATTCGACGAAGAAGAATACTGCGAAGTTTATTGGCAGCCTCGTTGTCCAAGCCAAGATGCGAGTATTCTTCCATTACATCTAAGGCAAATTTGAGTTCGGTCACCATGTCCGGATTCGGGGTGGAGTACATCATGGCTCTATTGTACTCTTTGGCCTCCGCCCCTTTATCGGTTTTCTAGCCCCCTTTTGAGCTGGCGGTGTTTTGAGCAGGATCGCGAAAATCGACGATTCGAGTTCACTCTCAGTAAAAAGCCAAGTTCATTATCGGTTTTGAAGGGTTTTCAATTTAAGCTTCTCGCATCCAATAAGTTGGACCGTGATTGAACGCGAGCTCTAATGTTTATACTCCCGAGTTTTCTTTACAAGATCGTTGACAATCGAGTAGGCCGAGTTGTTGCCTACATTCTTCTGTTTGCCGCGATATTCGCGGTCATTGTCATGTTTATCTTTCACCTCGAATCCTCCCCACGGTAGCTGACTATCGCCTGCCCTGAGGACCTCTGAGAATGGAAACTGAGTTTCGCTCGAGACTCGGCGCGTGGAGTTCCTTACCACAGGTGCCAGCATGACCATTCCTGTTCCCTGAAAGGCATAAAAACACCCTTTCGTCATTTACCCGTCATTTTCGGCCTTCCGCAAGTACTAAGAACGCCTCTCGCGGTCTAAATCTTTGATGGACACGCCAGTTAGCACTAGATAAACTAACGAAGCTCTCCTTCATCCGAAATCTGCGGCGGTTTATAGCGAATTCATGTCTTCTCAATTGTCGCCAACGGGTTTTGTTGGGAAGAACCCGTTGCATCGGCACCCAAGAACTCTGCTGGCACCCTGCGGGATTGGAGTGTCCATCGTGGCTTTTATCGGACTGGCTAGCTTTTCGAACGAATTCGAGCACGCACGGTCGCAGATTTACACAGGGAGTGGCACCGATAACCCCGTCATTCAGCGGATCTTCTTGAACACCTCCGTGGATAAGTCGGCCGGTAGAAGCTGGAGCAAGTTGCACCGATGATTTACAACTTGATGGATCTGACGTCTGAGGTCAACCTGCCGGTTTGTGGCTGGAAAGCCTTTTCTTACGAGTTCCAGTCACTACAATTACTCTCGGGAAAGCCCTCAATGTCTACTCTCGGGAAAGCCCTCAATGCCCTTCTCCATTCCGCTTTTGGCAGCAGCGCTCGGCCTTGCGGTCGTTGCCGTGCTGACAGCAGGTACGGATCCCGCGTGGCGAGGCGCGTCTTTCTCGTGTGTGGAGGCGCTGCGGCATGACTAATCCTGCACTCGAAGTGCGCAACCTGTGCATGCATTACGACGACGGACGCATTGAGGCATTGCGGGGCGTGGACTTGTCGATCGCCACCGGTGAGTACGTAGCTATCACGGGACCGAGCGGCAGTGGAAAATCAACGTTGCTCCACCTGCTTGGTGGCCTGGACAGTCCGACGCGGGGCGAAGTTCTCTTCAAAAACTCCAAGCTCGGTTCGGCGATTGACCTGGATACGTACCGATCTCAGCACGTTGGATTCATCTTTCAGGCATTTCACCTGATGCCCACGCTGCGCAGTATCGAAAACGTGCAGTTGCCAATGATGGGAACGAGTCAAAAAGGATTCGACCGCGCTCAGCGAGCTCAAGCATTGCTGAAGGAAATGGGCCTTGAACATAGGTCGCAGCATTATCCGAGCGACCTCTCAGCCGGTGAGCGTCAACGGGTGGCAATCGCACGTGCACTCGCAAATGAACCGGAAATACTGTTGGCCGACGAGCCAACTGGAAACCTGGACAGCGTGAATTCGGCGCGGATTATGGAGATTCTTACGGGGATCCAGAAAGAGCGCGGGATGACGCTCATCGTCGTGACCCACGAAAACGAAATCGCGCACTCTGCTGCCCGCCAAATCCGAATTCGCGATGGAAGGGTTGAGGCATGACTTTCAAGGCTTTCGCACTGGCTGCGACAATGTTGTTGCCAATGGCCGCTGTGGCCTTGGACGCTCCAGCGCCGTTGGTATTAGCGAAGAAGCAGCTAGAGACTGCCGATTATCGCATGATCGGACACCTGGTCCGCGTGGACGAAAATGGGACCCGTACCAGCTACGGGATAAATATCAAGGCGCACTGGTTTGCCGGCATGTTGCGAGTGCTATTCGAGGTCGCTTCACCGCCCGACGCGCGAGTTCATTTGCTGCTCGAAATGCGCCCCGGAGGCGAGAGCACGATTCAGATTGCGCATCCGGGGAATGCGAGAGTGGCCGTATTGCCCTTTGAAAAATGGAACGAGGGTCCACTTGGCGCAGGATTCAGCTACGAGGATTTCCTGGAGGCCCCTTACTTCTGGTCATCACAGGTTTCACAGGGAAGGACGAAATTTGGAGCGCGCATCTGCGACGTGATCCTAAGTAAGCCGGGCGAGGCTGACCGGACTCACTATGAGGAAGTCAAAAGCTGGCTCGATGCTGACAGCGGCTTTCCAGTACACGTGGAAAAGACGGTGAAAGGCACCGGAATTGTGAAGGAATTCACCTACTTTGGTCTGCGCCAGAGACAAGGTACATGGTATGCAGACCAGGTTGAAGTCAAGATCCGCGGCCACTCGGGTTCGACGCTCCTCGTGATCGATCGCGGCAGTCCAAAAGCGCACCTCGATGTCAAGGATTTCAGTTCGACACAACTTACGCACTTCTAGGATGTCCAATGGGTTACTTTCTCTTGATAATTGGATTGGCAGGGGCCTTGGTTGCAGCGGGGTTTCTCTATCAATGGCTCGGTTCACGCAATGACCGCAGGCGCTTCACGAACACCGGTAGGTGGGTCCAGATCGGCAACGGGCAGAGACTCTACCTGCTCGAAAAGGGGTCTGGCGAGGCTACCGTTCTGTTTGAATCGGGAATTGCAGCCACCTATCTCAACTGGTTCCACATTCAGGAGCAAGTTTCGAGTTTTGCAAGCACCGCTTCTTACGATAGAGGCGGCTTAGGCTGGAGCAGCCCCTGCCGAACCACGCGAACGCCCAGCAATATCGCTGTCGAGCTGCACGAATTGCTCAAAGAAGCCGGCATTAAACCGCCATACATTTTGGTGGGACACTCTTTTGGCGGGCTGGTGATGCGGAAGTTTGCTCTTCTGTATCCCGAAGAGGTCTCAAGCATGATCCTGGTCGATCCAATGCGTTGTGAAGAGTGGCCTCCGCTGGATCCGACAAAGCAAGCTGTCCTTGACCGGGGCTCAAGGCTTTCGGGATACGCGATTGCCATTGCCCGGTTGGGCCTGGCTCGGCTCGCAGTCACTTCTCTCCTTTGCCGGTCAGGGCTCATCGCTGAACAACTTGCCAGCGCTGCGGGAGACGGCGGCAAGCACGTGCTGGGGCGACTCAGGGGTGAGGTGAGCAAGATGCCGCAGGAAGTCTGGCCCATCGTTGCCGCTCACTGGTCGCGACCCGCTTACTATGCCGGCATGCGAAGCCATGTTCAAGCTGTACCGGAAACCGTGCGGGAGATGCAGGATGCGTTGCCGATCCGCGGAATACCGGTTTTGCTGATGACGCCCGGAAAATCGTCACCACTTTCTGAGGATTGCCTCAGCCGAATAGGCGACAACGTGCATCAAGTAATCGCGCCGGAAAGTGCGCACTGGATTCACCTTGACGAACCCCAATTGGTGATCGACTCCATCCAACGGATGGTTGCGGCTATTTCATCCCAAGAGATTGCTGCAGTGGTCTGAGTCTCGACAGGGACAGACTGAAGTGTCATTCCACTTCATGTAAAAACCGCTCTCGGAGCGTGCGCCTCAGCACCTTGCCGTTTTGATTCTGCGGCAAGCCCCCTGACTCGAGAATCCAGATACGGCGCGGCACTTTGTAGGCTGCAAGATTTTGCCGGCACCAATTCTGCAAGTCGGGTTCGCCGGTCTCCGCACCCGGCTGCAATTCGACTGCCGCAACGGGGATCTCCCCCTTCTCCTTGTGGGGTAGGCCGAATCCAACGGCACGGGCCACGCCAGGATGTGCGAGCATCGCCTCTTCCAATTCGCGGACATACACCGAATACCCGCCCGACTTGATCACATCTTTCATGCGTCCCACCAGCCGGATCATGCCTAGGCGATTTCGCGTCGCCAAGTCGCCGGTTCGCATCCAGCCATCGCTCGAGATCAAGCCTTGACTATCGTCTGTGTCCTTCCAATAATGTGGAGCAAGACCGCGACGCCGAATCTGGCACTCGCCTACGATGCCAGGCCGCGCGGTCTGACCATTTTCGTCAACGATGCGGATGTGAAAAGGCGGCACCGGGAGGTAAAGATCTCCGCTTCCGGGCAGCAGCGATAACTCGATGCCCATCATGGCTAGACCCCCAAGTTCCACCATCCCGTATCCATTCAGCAGGACCGGCGGTATGCGCCTCCCACCAGGCAACCGGAGCAAAGCGCCGAACTGCCGCAGGCGCCGTTGAACCTCGGATGGCAGATGGTCGCTGGCCGAGAGCCAGACCCGTACGCTCTTGAGTCGCGCGGGGGCTGGATCGCAATTAACCAGGCGAACGAACATTGCGGGAACCCCAACAACAGCCGTGATACCAAAACGCTCGACGAGATCGAGCGCATGATCGACGTCGAAATGATCGAGGAAGCAGCCGCGCACACCCGCCATCAGTCCGTACAGGGCAATGCTCACGGCCATAATGTGCGACCAGGGCAGCGCAATGAGTGCAACATCTTGCTGTCCGAGGAAGAGTCCGGCCAACACCGTGGAGGCACGTGCCCCGAGCAGCGCATGGCTGGAAAGCGCCGCACCTTTAGGAAAGCCGCTGGTGCCGGAGGTATGAAATACGGCCACTGTCGCTGAAGGATCGATTGATGTAGGTGGCAATGGCGCCGCGTTCTCGCTCACCCGGACAAATCCATCAATCGTTTCCGGCTCATCGTCTGCCTGTATCCAGATCTTCACGCTCAACGCTTCTCGACTAACGATGTTGCGATTGAAAACTGCTTTATCGGTAACTAGAATCTCGGTTCCGCTCTCGGCCAAAATGCGGCGCACCTCGGCAAGCGAAAGAAGGGGGTTGAGCGGAACCGCGATGCCACCGGCGCGAATGATCGCGAGAAACCAGTGAAAGCATTCCCGGGTATTCGTCCGATAGACGGCGACAGGTTGGCCGGGTCGTAGCTGAATCGAATCGCGAAGGAAGGCATCAATCCTGCAGACGATGGCGCGCAGGTCTTTCAGTCGAAAGCTTCCATCGTTTCCAACCGAGACTTCGCAATTCCCTTTTCGCCGAAGTAACTCGTCCACAAGATTGGCGACTGTGACGTTTTTGTCCCGGGAGAGTTGAATGCGGCGAAAGATATTCATTGGATAGCAACCTGCTTGCGACCCCATTCGCTTTCGACACAATAATGGAATAAGCGGTCAAGGTAGTCCAGCACCGGGGGCGGATTCAACCGAGCCGGCTGCAGCAGCCGCTCAGCGTTGCTGGTATCAAACTGCATGCGCATGGTGAAGTAATCGCGATAAGCACGCCCATCGACCAGTACGCGGCGCTTGCGACCCCATAACGACAAAAACAGCAGCGGCCGTATGGCGGCGAAGAACAATTTGGGGTCGATATACCGCGCTTCAGGTGCATCAAAGAACTCCGCCGCGCGGCTGGCAATTTGCTGGATGGTCGCGCTGCCGCGAGGTCCGGCGCATAGATGGACAGTGCTTCCCAGGGCATCCTCATCAAAAGCAAGGTTTGCCACCGCGGCGGCCACAAAATCGACCGGCACAATGTCGAGCACGGCATCTGGAAAGCCCGGCACAGTGCGCCAAAGTCGACGTGCATAGATTTTCAGGGGCCAATACATCATTTTGAAGCTTGAGGTCACACCCGTCCTCGAATCACCCACGATGATACTTGGACGCAGAATCACGCCGGGCATCGAACCTAGGCGCGACTGCACCAAAGCCTCAGCCTCGGCTTTGCTCTGTTCGTAGGTATTGCGATAGCTTTGTCCCACACCAAGTTCGTCTTCGCGGATGAGTCCCGAACGCTCCCCGGCTACGTAGGCTGTTCCAACATAGGTGAGACTCCGAAGCTGACGTGTCTTTGCTGCAAAGTCCAGAACCCGGCGTGTGCCTTCGACATTGATGCGGCGTGCCTCTTCGAGCGAGTGGTCGAATCGGACAGTGGCGGCTGAGTGAATCACGCGGGTCGCTTCGGCGGAAAGGCGCTCGTAGGTTTCTCCGTCGAGCCCGCAATTGGGTAGGCCGACATCACCGGAGTAGACTCGAACACGAGACCGCTGCGCTGGAGGGACAATCATGTCGGCGCGCTGCCGACCCGTTTGACCGGCTTTGTCCCGAATGAGCAGCGCAAGCGTTGCGCGCGGATGGGAATCCAGCAGTTTGCCCACCACCTGGACTCCAAGAAAACCGGTCGCTCCAGTAATCAGGATTAGCTCTTCGCCATTCATTCTGGGACCAACCTTCAGTGCTCGAACGACTTGAAGGCCGGTGACGGATGACCTTTAGGATGCACTGCCGATCGAAGAATTACTGCAATTATAGCCTGCGGAACCACTTAGGATCCGGACCTTCCAAGACGAAGTCGTATCTGATTCATGCGACTGCTGATCCAATTGGTAATCGGATCAAGATATTCGCTGCGCTTCGACCTGCACGCCTTTCAGAAATCCACCGAATTGTTGGGCGTGCGTCAGAGCTTGGGTTGTGGCACGGGTGCAATCTGGTCCATCGGTAGTTCCAATGCAAAGAGACTTGCGTCTCCTTGGTCTGCATGAGCCCATATCCCATGAAACGCCTGCTTCATTTCGGGGTGTTGTTGAATGAGCGCTGCCATCAACGCAGTGACCTGTAACCGAGCTGCCGCAGGCGTTTGAAGTTGTGCAGCTTCCGCTGGATTTGGCGCGTAGTGCAGATCAAGATCGAGTCCTCCAAACTCAGTGGTCGTCTCGATCGCCGTAACATTGAAAGTGGAACCCTGCGCATCAAGCATCATCGGAGTCTTTGCAGGGAGGCCTGCGGGCCGGGCTTGGTCTGCCTCCTGCTGCAGTTTTTGCAGATTTGGACTCGACAGGAAGTCCAACGGGCTCAGAAGATCCTCGGCCACGCGGTAATAAAGCCATGCGGTCCAGTTCGCCTTGTTCTGCGCATACTTGCGTGCCGAGACCCAATACCAAAGTCCGTCATGATCCGCCTCGACCATCGGCTTGGAGTAGAACCCAGCAAGCTGCCATTGATTGCCCGACGCGCCAGCAAGGATGATGGATATCTGCTGAGGCTTCTGCACGCCTGTCGCGTGCAAAATTGCCAGGGCATACGAGCCGGGTGGAATCCCGTTGAATGTGATCACGACGACCGGCGAACCACAGAAGAATTGAGTCCGCTCCGCACCGGCAGGATCTTTGGAGGCGTCAAGCATGTATACGTCGTCTACCGTGACTGTCGCGTTCTCCACCATCGGCCTGAGGCTTGTTACAGAGGAAGCGATGCCATCGAAGTCGGAAGCTATGGCGGGTAGTGTCTTGGCGCGCAATCCTGCAACGTCTCCACTCTGCACAATCGCGATCATTGCGCGAGCCTGGTTTGCAAGTGTGTCACGTTGCTGAGGAGTCATCTGCGACTGCGTTAAGCAGGAGGCAGCATTCGCTTGCCCAGCCGAAAGAACAAAAGAACACAGCGTAAGGATCACGCACGGAAAGTGATTCCCCCACATTGCAGTTTCCGTTGACATTGCCGTCGTCCCCTCTCTATTGCATTCAATATTCAATCGGGATGATTCTTCGTTTCGCACAATTGAGATGATTCTTTCGTTTCGCACAATTGATAAGATGCGTCCGGCCGGACCATCGCAGTTGTCTACAGCCCTTTCAGGGATGTAATAAATCCAGCAAGTTTCCAAGCCGAATCTTGGATGGAGGAGACACCTGGATGCTTGTTTGAAGCACTGGATCCATCTCGGGATATGAACTGCGGTGATTGGGCATTCGCAAATGGACGCCAAATTCGCGTAATTCTTACCCAATTTAGGCCTCAAGCGCGTAGTAATTTCACGAAAATCACCTGTCTGCAATTTCCTTTAAATTTTGTCTCCAAAGGGGTTGTCGCATGAGGCTAAACGTGAAATATTGCATTAAAGATTTCCACGATTGGTTGCCTCGCCGCTGAAGTTTATTTCGAGTGGAAGAACGGTTGAGAGTGGAGCGGAAAGTGTAGCGCGCCATCCGTCCGGGCCACGAAATAACAAACTTTACCGGTGATTGACTGCCAGCAGGCCGAGACTCTGCTGGCTGCTAATGGTTGAACTAAGAGGTTGCTGGGTAGTACTCTCAGGCGATTTCCGCCTTGTGTCTCAGAACAGCCCATCGAATTGTGGCCCTTAAGACTCCTTCAAAAAAGAGAGTAGAGAATTCTTGTGCGAAAAGCATGTAAGCCGAGCAGTGTTCGCCCGCGCTCGAGGATCGAACCAGCAAAATCATTTTCCTACCGCAGAAGGAACTGAATGAAGATCTCGAAAAAGTTGTTTATCGCCACTTTCGCGTTTGTCTCAGTCACGATTCCCGCATTCGCAAGTGTCATCGTCAACACACCCACCAACAACAGTACAGTCAGTTCTCCGTTCAGTCTCTCCGCGTTCACCTCTTTGTGCTCGGGGCAACAGGTGAGCGCAACCGGTTATTCACTGGATAGCAGCACGGACACAACCATCTTCCAAGCTCCCGCGATCACCACTACTGTTTCGGCCTCGCCCGGCGGTCATACCCTGCACGTAAAGGCATGGGGAGTTTCCGGAGCCGCTTGCGTTACCGATGTCACTCTCACTGTAAATACCTCTTCGGATATTCCTTCGGTCGCAACCAGCGTTAGCAGCCTCCAAACGCTCGGCAATTGGACCGCGATACACGATACCGGCACACCCGGCAGCTCCAGTGGCTCGAGCAGCATTACAAGCTCGCCATCGCGCAGTGGAGCTTCACGCAAGTTTTCGATGAACTATTCCGACTATGGAGGCGAGCGTTATACCGCTTCCTTCGGTGATGATGAAGCAGCCTCTAACTTTATCTTCGACACCTGGGTCTATATTCCCAGCCCGAATAGCGGCTTGGTCAATTTGGAGCTAGACCTGAACCAGGTCTTGTCCGGCGGCCAAACCGTTATCTATGGTATGCAGTGCGACGGATGGTCAAATACGTGGGACTTCAGCGCCAATAAGGGCTCAACGTCGCAGCCCTCCGTTGCCTGGGTTCACTCCTCCGCGCCCTGCAACGTGCGCAGCTGGTCCACGAACACGTGGCATCACGTGCAGCTTCGCTATTCCCGCAATGACACCGGCTGGATCACGTACCAATCCGCATCGCTCGATGGAGTTCAGCAAAACATTAACGTGACGGTTCTGGGCGCATTCGACCTGGGCTGGGCGCCTACGCTCGTGGCGAATGTGCAGCTGGATGGCGCGACAAGCGGCAGCGGTTCCGCATCGGTGATTTTGGACGATCTGACTATTTACCGATGGTAGTTTTCCATTCGGCGCGAACAATACAGGCCCGGTGAACTTTCCGGCGGGTCGTCCGCATTTGAACGAAATACCTATCACACTGCAAGCATCACAAAAGCGCCGGATTCGAGCCCGATGCATTCATTTCTGGCGTTTGCTCTGAAATGGCAGAGCTGTCATTACCGCGCTCCGCGTCGTCATCTGTCAAGATGCGGAGCGTGTTGTTCAGCACCTCACGATGTACCGCTTCGATCCCCAGCGGTTCGATGATCGTGAAACCGCCGAAACGTTGGTTCAATTGCATATACGCCCGACGGTTCAGGTGGACGAATTCGATCGGATACTCCGGCTTGCGCGCCCGCGCAGCCTCAGGATCCGCATCCAACACAAAGCTGATATCAGGCCTCGGTATGGCCCCCATGATCATGCGGGTATAGGCGCGCGTCAAAGCGCGAGTCAAATCGAGATTCGCGAGCTCGTCGTATGTGTATCGGTCGAAAATGATGAAATCGGTATCACTTAGAAGCGCATTCTTAAAAACGCTCCGTAGAGAAATCGCGTCCATCAAGTAAAGAAAGTAACGGAAGTACGTCATCGGCCAACCGCCTACATTTTTATCTCGACGATTGATTGGCGTCTCGGGACTGCCGATGCCCTTGTCGCCTTTGAAGAGCTTGTGCCCCGCTCCCTCACGGATCGTCTTCAGCTGTGCGATGTCGTCCCAGAAACGGATGATCTGGACCCGCAGGCCGCGTTCCTTGAGTCGTTCAAACAACCGCTCGATCTGCGTGCTCTTACCGGCGCCATCGACGCCTGAGAAACTCACGACCCGCGCCCGCTTGATCTCGTGCGAACTGCGCATCTCTTCTCTCCGCTGGTTCAGGGAATACAACCTTATTGCGGCTGACTGTGACTCGCCTTTGAAAGACCTACAACGGCACCTACGGCTGCCCCTGCTGCAAGGACGATGCCGATACTGATAACAATGGCGCGCACACGCCGCTGCTTCGCCGGCGCGATAACAGCACCGGCGGGCCGGGAACCCGGAACACCTGTCGGTTTCTCGTAAGGCGCGGCGGCGGTGCCCACTGGTTGCTGCTGACCTGCCGCCTGCGCCGGCGCTTGTTGCTGGGAAGCTTGTGGCACGGGCGCAGATGGCAACGAATCCTCCGCCCTATTTGCCGGTGTTTCACCAGGCATCATCGGTGGAGCGCTTGTCTGTTCCGCATTTGACGCCCGTGATTGCGGCGGCGTGGAGGGCTGTTGTTGCTGTGCTGGCTGCTGTTGAGCATCTGCGGCCATCGCCCCTTGAAGCATCAGAAGTGCTATCAAACCGCGTGCGACGGATCGAGTGCCGTATGCCCAAACGATCCCTCGCCGACTTTGGGCGGTGCTACTGCTTCGTTCTATTGACATAACGATTCCTCAGACCTAAGCTGCATTGTCCTGGGCCGCATTGCCGGGTGCGTGCTGATGCTTCCCAGCGGAATTCCCTTGTCGTACCAGGCTGATCGCTGGCACGTGAAAACTTTCAACCGCCTCACCGACGCTGTCGAAGGTTTGGAACAGATGACCGAGTCCCCTAGACTGGAATGTTCCATTCACTTCTGGGCGCAAAGCGGCAAGGCGTACGTCGCCATTGCGTTTAATAGCTTCTTCCAGACAACACAGGAGGAAATGAGTTATACCATTGTCCAACTGACGAACCGCGGAGCAATCGAACACCACGGCCGGTCGATCGATATTGATGCAGCTCTCGAGCTCAAGATAGAAAGCCCTCTGATGACTTACGTCGAGCTTCTCTGGCAGCGTTCTTATCGCAATGGATTGTCTGTGATTCTTCATCGTCTCTAATCCTTTTCGTGTCGAATACGTTCGTCCGTCTCACACTGGTCTATGTCTAAAGCCAAAGCCCGTCAAACAAGCACAGGAAGCAATCGAGTTGTGCCTAAAGCAGCCGTGCAAGTTCTGCAGCAGGGTTGCGCGTGGAATGTGTGAGAACATTCTTTGCATAGCGAAAGAGGGTCATGAGATTGGTTCTATACCAGCAACACTCGGTCATGCGCGGAGAGAGTCCGCAAATGAACCGAAGCTTTTGGATGGCGTGCGGCGAACGCAACATTGCTGCCATCAAGCGATGATTTCCATCGAGAACGGTGAGCGGGTCTGACTCGCTTACCCCGATCAGCAGGACCGCCCCAAGTTCGGAATTTTCGCTATCGAAGCGCCGGCCGATCGCCTGAATCTTTGAAACGAATGCGCTATCGAGCTGGTCTTTTCTCTTGCGTATTCCATCGGCAATCTCAAGCGTCGAAAACCTTCCATTCGCGACCTTGCGCCATTGCGCCCGCGGAAACATGCGTATGTTTGCGAGGTCCTCCGCGGTTACCTCAGCCTCATACCATTCTGTGTCGGGCGGAATTTCCCGCCACAGATAGAGATGACGGATGAAGAAAAGCGCGCGTCGCTTGGCATTCTCTTCCGGATCTTCGAAGTTCGGAGTGTTGACGATTTCGCTGAGGCTAGTCTGATATTCGCGAAATGCCGGACCATGGAAGTCGCTCTTCAAAAACTCGGCGACGGCCACATCTTCTGTGATCCCGTGGATAAGGCGAATCGGGCGATTGCCGCCGCATAGAAAAATGTCTTTGGGATCAGTAAGCGAATTGATCAGGAATGGCACTGCGACAAAGACAAGCAATAATCCCATCAGCACGAGCTGAACCAGCACCACCTCGCGCAGCGAAGAGTGGAACTCGCAGATTGCTCCAATGAGAACACCGCTGAATGCCAGTTGAACCCAGCTAGCGTTTGCGATCTTGTAAGACATTTCGAAGGTGATAATGACCCCGGCAAGGGAGTAAATCACAGTTGCAAGCGCATAGAGCGCGAGCAGGTAAGGAAGGTTATATTTCCCCGCGATCGCAAAGTCTGCTCCAAACAGATGCGTCCAAAGTTCTGCTGGGGCTATACACAACCCAACCGATATGGCAGCACCAACGCCCAGCACCATCACAAGCGATGTAGCGATAACGCGCAAGTCCCTTCTCTCTTCGTTGCTGGTCCCGGCAACCAGCGGGAAGGTTGAATTCACAACGGCCTGCGAAAAGGAAAAGATCACTCTTCCGACCATCGCGACCGCGGCGTAGTATCCAGCCTCACGAGCCAGGAAGAAGTGATTCACCAGAACGATTCCGCAGTTATTAATAATCATCTGGCCAGCAAAGAAGATCGTTGCTTGAAACATCTCGTGAATGGCGTTCGAGAAGCGAAGAGGGTTCGGAATATGGCCGCTAAGCTTCACGCGCGCGGTGTAATAAGCGATGGCAATTGCAGCTGAATTTGCTGCTATCACTCCATACAGCCCCCATCCCAAGCCGATCAGAGCAAGCGACCCACCCAATCTCACCGCCTGCTCGATCACAAGATTGATGGCGAGGCTCCGGAAACCACATGTTCCCTGGATAAATCCCCTGCGTGCTCCCAGCGGAACGTAGAATGCGGCGCCAATCGCAATCAGGCCAACCAGCTTAGGATCCGCCAGGTTCAGGTAATCCGAGATACCGCCCTGAAACGCCACAAGCAGCATCGCCACAACGACACCGCACGCCCATGAGAAACGGTGGAAAAAGCGATAAACAGCTGTCTTGTTTACGCGCGACTCCTGTTGCGCGATAAATTTTGCGGCGATGATCTGAAACGACAAGGTCACTGCAGAAAGCAGAACCAGGATGGTGTAGATTACCGTTGCATGCCCAAAGCCCTTTGGCCCCAGGTAACGCGCAACGGCTATGTTATAAGCGAGATTGATCGCGGTGTTCAATCCCGATCCCGAAAGCAGAACAATGCTCCCGGAAACAATGCGGGCCTGCAAAGTCTTCCTGGTTGGAACAACAGAAGTCACCACTATGAATCAATCTCCAATGAACTTTAAGCGAAGGCTAGTTTTCCAAGCGGGCTTTGCAGGTTAAGTTTTTGGAAAGCCACCATTAGTCCGATGCGACAAACAACGTCATGGCTGCTCGGGGGACATTCCGACAACCGGTAGGCGGATTAAAGCTTCTAATTCAAGTATTGATGATGAATCGCTTCGCTATTTCACTTCTTTTCTTTCTCTTCGCTCCACATGGCTGTTTGGATTCCCCGGCAGATGCACCAGCACGACTGAAATATCGTGCAACCGGAACTTCACCGCAAGTCATCGCTTTGTATGAAGCCTGGTTCGGGCACCCAAGACACATTTCGGTTGGGTATTCCTCGCAAGATCCAGATGTCATTGAGCGCCAGATCAAGGCCGCAAAAACAATGGGAATTACCGCTTTTGTCGTAGATTGGTACGGCGACCGGGAACCGTTTATCGACCGCAGCTATGCAGAAATGCAGAAGGCGGCGTCCAAGAACAACTTCCAGGTCGCCATGATGTACGACGAGACGAACCAGGAGGATGACGCGACCGACGAGGCGATTGCAGACTTCACCATGTTCCACGAGACTTATTTGTCGTCGAAAGCAGAAGGGCATCAGGCATACCTGTCGTTCGATGGGCGCCCCGTAATCTTCATCTTCCCGAAGGGTGGCCATACCGACTGGGACAAAGTGCGCGCGGTGGTTAACAAATGGAGTCCCGCTCCGCTCCTTATCCAGGAGAATCTTCCGGGCCAGTATGCTAATGATTTCGACGGCTTTTACGCCTGGATCAATCCTGGCGAAAAGGGCTGGACACCGGACGGCAGTAACTGGGGCGAGCAATACCTAAAAGACTTTTACGACACGATCAAGACCAAGTACCCCGACAAACTCATTGTTGGCGGCGCATGGGCCAGAATGGACGACAGCAAAGCGTCCTGGGGGCTCAACCGGCACATTGCTGCACGTTGCGGCCAGACTTTTACCGATACCTTCACTTACTGGAGAAAAGAACTCCCTCCCGACCAACCTCCGCCATTCGTGATGCTTGAAACTTGGAACGACTACGAAGAAGGAACAGCAATCGAGCGGGGAATCGCCAATTGCGGCAAAGATAAAGAGCCTGTTCCGACAACCGCATCGGCATCGGCATCCGCGCCCGCCCCTTCTCAACGGCATTAGTCGCGACTCGGAGACCTGACTCGTTTCGAAGCCGATAAGTGGGCTCCCCATCGCAAGCGGTGGGGAGCTTAACACTAGGTACGCCCGCTTATCCTAGGCGGCGTCCTGTTCTTGGTAATTGGCCGCTTGAATCGCGAGGCTTCCGCTTGGAACTCCATAACTGCCAACGGGCACTTCGATCGTTCCGGTTTCCGTCTCAATCGTGACCTGCGGCCGGTGAATGTGGCTGATCAGCGAAAGTGGCCGGTTTCGCACTTCATCATAGACCCGTCCAAGATATTCGCCAAGGATCCCCACGGAGAGCAGGAGAAGACCCCCAACGAAGAAAACTGCACTCGCCAGCCCAAACCCTGTGGTCGCAACGACGCTTGTCGTGGGAATCATGCACAAAGCCAGAAACACAGCCATAAACGTCGCGAATCCGAAAAGGCCAAAGCTAAGCCTGAGTGGCTTGTAGCTAAAACTTGTAATTGCATCCATTGCATACTTTATTCGGCTCAGAAACGACAGCTTTCCATCGCCTCCTGCGCGATCTTGTCGATCGTAATAGACGATCGAGTTCTTGTATCCTACCCATGCGCGAAGGCCCGGTAGGTAGCGATTCTTCTCCCGTAAAGCCACGATGGCATCCACTGCCTTACGATCCATAAGGCTGAAGATCCCCGCATTCAATGGAATCGGATAATCGGAAAGCGTTCCGAGTACGCGATAGAACATGGGAAATAGTGCGGCAAGGAGTTTGCGGCTTTCCTGACGGCTGCGCCTCACTCCCACCACAACTTCAGCGCCTTTGCGCCAGGCGTCAATCATGCGCGGAAGTACTTGCGGCGGATCTTGAAAATCGCCATCCATCAGCACAACGGCCCGTCCCCGGGCGCTTTGCAGGCCAGCTGAAATTGCTCCCATGTGCCCCCAGTTGCGCGACAGCTCAACCACCACCACATGCGAATCTACAGCTTGCAAACCCTTCAACAGATCGAGAGAGGAATCAGTAGAACCATCATTGACATAAACCACCTCCCAATCATCCACAACCCCACTTAACGCGGTTGCGACCGATTCGTTCAGCTGTTCAATCAACTCCTCTTCGTTATAGATCGGTATAACTATTGAGATCATATTCAGCTCCTGAAACTTCGCATTCGGTGGTTCTCCTTTCTCTTTCTCGTTCTAATTCGAACAGCGCAGAACATTGAACCTCCACATACTTAGATGCGTGGATCTTCTCCTCATTCGGCCTGTGACTGGAAAATGCGCACCCGCCAACGAGTTTCGGTCGGCGTCAAAACGACAATGTACCGTATGTGGACCTGCTCGGTTCCGATCGACTTATCGTGATCGAGCACTTGCACATCATATTCAACGGTATCGGCTAATTCGATTGACAGGCCCTCGGGCGAATAAAAGAGAATCTGCACGTCGTGCGAGCGATCGTGATAAATACTGCGAATCCCGGTTGCATTCTGCGCTTTGATGGTGTTCGCAAGCTTGTCTCTGGCGGCCCCGACGAAGTCCCGGTCTAGCAGATCAGGCCGATTTTGCTGTAGAGCATTGCTGAGAGTCGCCCATGAATCAAGGTAATCCCGAATTGCGGCTCTTGCAGTCTGCTCCTGCAATTGCCGCGGCCCTTGCAGATTGGAGGGCTCCATGCGTACCGACGGCTGGCCTTCCGCATGTGCTGAAATTGCAGTTCCAATAGCGGAGATCAGCACGATTGACTTCAGCATTTTCATTGCGCCCACCGAATCTGGTTCCCGAGCACCACACCGCTCGCGACAGAGATTGTCGCGCCTCGGCGTGCGGGCATTTCAACCTCTGCTACGCCTTGTTTGAGCGGCACGTCGACCGTCGATTTTTGGTTGTCGTACGATTCTGTGAAAGTCACGATTGTACCGTCAGGAACAGCGTTTCCATTGCAATCGCGCACAGGATCAGTTTGTAATTGGACTTTATTTCCCGCCGTTTTGGCGTTCATCTTCAAGCTGCAAGGATCACCTGGCACCTGACCGACAACCCGTGTGCTCGAAATGTCGCCAGTGTGCGCAACAAACTGATCTTTCGCCTCGTGAAGCGTCGAATCCAGCTGTGCCCATGCCGCTCCGTTGCGCGTCTCCACCGTACGCGTTTGCCCCGGAGATGACGGACTCGACAGTTCAAATGACACCGACATCGGTGTTGTGATCAGATTTTGATAGCTGTCGAAGACATAGGCTGTCCCGGTGATCCCATCATGCGTGGCCACCGGAAGTCGCGATGGTTTCGCGATGAATGTCAGGTCTGCCGGCTTTTTTGCCGGCAGAACATCGACCGAGCCGGTCTGGCTTGAGGAAGCCGACGCAACGATGACTACGTAGTGACCTGCGTTGTAAAGCGAACCCGCCGGGAACCAAGCTGTCTCGCCCAGTTGCACATCGCGCTTGATCACCTGGCTTGGTCCGACAATGTAGATCGTGCCTTTTCCATTCCCGCCGGCTTGTATGGAGAAC
>Ga0210386_10001714_pt1 | contig 19236 bp, 15 predicted proteins | sample IncBWH32OmetaG_FD_160091 | JGI IMG/M metagenome (GOLD analysis project Ga0210386, IMG submission 160091) | Forest soil microbial communities from Barre Woods Harvard Forest LTER site, Petersham, Massachusetts, United States - Inc-BW-H-32-O ... | reverse complement strand
CTTCGACTTCCTGTCCGTCACGATCCGCCGGATGCGGAAACGGGGCACGTCGAAGCAGTACGTCTACACGTTCCCGTCCCGGAAGGCCATCCAGGCCATCAAGGACAAGATCTCAGCCAAGACGTACAGGTCAACCCGGAACCTGGACCCGGATGTGCTCATCCAGAGCATCAACCGGACCCTGGCCGGGTGGGCGAACTACCACCGTCACGGAGTCTCCAAGGCCGTGTTCAGCGCGATCGACCATCATGCATGGGGCCGGATCATGCGCTGGCTAAGGCAGAAATACAAACAAGGGAGCTCCCGCCTCGGGATGCCAGCACTGCGCCGCCGCTTCTGCGTGCGCGGGACCTGGCAGTTCGCAGCCAACGGCGTCAGGTTCACCGGCGCGTCAGCCGTGCCGGTCACCCGCTACCGCTACCGCGGCAGCAAAATACCGGCCCCGTGGGCACCCCAGCCGGTCCCGGCAACCAGCTAACCCCAGCGGGCAAGACACGTGGAGCGCCCGGTGCGGTGAGAGTCGCACGCCGGGTGCGGCGGGCGGGCCGGGGAAACCCACCAGGAGCAATCCTGGCAGGGCGCCCCGGTCCGACCCAACTGCCCGCAAACGGCAGGTCATCCCTCACTCCTGGGATCTCCGGGTGCACCGCCAAGACGGAGTCGACCTCGTCACCGTTGTCGCCCGTGACGAGGCCCGGTGCCGTGCTGCCCGGGCGAAAACTCCTGACGCAGGTCAGGATAGGCGGCTACCCATCGCCCGACCAGGCCAGCGGTCTGGTCTGTGGGCCACGGCGCGGTCGGGCGTCAGCGGGAGCAGCGCCTCTGGCTCTGTCAGCGATGTGGACCCACCGGAGTACGGCGCTGGAACGCTGCCGCGCGGGTCTCCTGGGATCCGCGCCGGCAGGTCTTCTGGCTGACGACCGGGAGGCGGTCACCCCGGCTGCTGCGGTGGAACGTCCACCATGCTTACCCCCGCCTACCGGGCCCGGCAAGTGGCCGGCGCGGGGGATGACGCGGTATGACCGATCCCGGCTGCGCGATCTGCGCGGAGGCGCTGGCCCGACTGGATGTCCTGCTCGCTCTGATCGAGCAGGCCGCCCGGGGAGCGGTGATCGCGGCCGTGCCCGAGCTGGCCGCGGCGGTCGCTGGCGCGGTCGACGTGCTCGGCGTGGAGGTCGAGGTTACCGAGCCCGGCCATGAGCAGCCCGAGGTTCTTCCTTGACCAGGCCAAGGCGGCCGCGGCAACCACGATCCGCGCCGCTTGCCTCCACGTGGCGGGCGCAGCGGGTTAGCCTGCAAGGTGTCAGTAACTTCAGGGGGACCCGAAGATGGCAGCGCCGTGGGATCGTGAGCCATGCCGTTCGCCCTGGCGCACGGCGCGTCATGCTTGACTCCACACACGTTCGAACCTACGTTCGTAGAAACCTAGGAGGTGATGTGCCACGGACGAGATCGCCGCAAGCCTAGGCCGCCGGGGCGTGCGCTACGTCTGTCACGTCACACCCTGTCATCGTCTGCCCGACATCTTCGTGCAAGGTGCTGTCCTGTCTTTCAATGAGCGGCGGCGACGGAGAGTGGCAGAGGATAAGCAGTCGCATTACTGGGGGCCGACGGGAAGGAAAGAGGCGCTAGGAGGTTTCGCCCTGTGCTCGTTCATGCCGTCATGGGGACTTATCCAGGGGCACCAGGACGAACTCGCCATGTTCATCTTTGACGCGGAGACCGTGTGCTGCCGACCCGGTACGCTCTTTTGCTCCACTAATACCGCAAGAAGCATGTACTCAGACGAAGAAATACTTGCGATGAGCGGAGTAGCATCCCTTGATGCCTGCTTCCCCAACCCCGATACTTATCAGGCTGGAGATTCTGAGATCCTGGTACCAGGCGCGGTTCCCCTTACCGCCGCAAAAGGAATGCTATTCTGTGATCAGGATGCTTATGATTTCTGGTCAGTAAAAATAGACCAAGCACTCGCTATGGCAGATACTAAGCCGGATCTCCCCCCTCCGATCCCGTCGGAAACAGATGCCGCTAGAGGGCTATGGGGCCTCCGGTTCCCGGGGAACTGGAGAGCGACAAGGAGACAGCGATAGTGACAGAACACCTGCTTCAGTCTGTGCTTGATCCTCAACATGAGGAGCCTGGCGATGAGTACTTCCGCCCGGTGGCGGGAGCGCTTATCGGTGCCGCCGCTGCGGATGCTTTGGGCTGGATCACAGAGTTCGTCCGAGGCCCCGAACATCTTCGCCAGCTTTACGGGACCGATCAAGTAGACCGGTACCGCGCATGGCAGAAGAAGACCGGCGGACGTTTCAACACCTACATCGACCACATAAGTCGCGGTGAGTACTCAGACGATACTCAACTGACGCTGGCGGTCGCCCGGTCGCTCCTAGCTGACGGATCGGTTAATGCCGAGCACTTCGCGAAGGTCGAACTGCCGCTCTGGCTGCAATACTCACGAGGCGCCGGCGCGACAATTACAGCCGGGGCGAGGGCCGCCAACCGGAAGTCGGTGAAGTGGAATACGAATTTCTTCACCTATCAGCGGGTGGGACGTCCCCTGTCTTATCGCGAGGCGGGAGCGAACGGCGCAGCGATGAGGGTCGGCCCGATCGCGCTTGCGAATCTCAGGGATTCAGACATGACATACGATGGCGTCTGGCGAACGTCCATCGTTACACATGGCCATCCGCGCGCGATCTTCGGTGCCGCCCTGCACGCGGAGGCACTCCGCCTATGCGTGCAGGGCGCCGCTCTCCGGCAGGATGAGTTCATCGGAGCTTTGCACGCTTTCGTGACAAGCGCCGCCGTGCCAGAAAGCGCCGATTACCAAACGTGGCTCGCTCTATGGAATGAAGGTGCAGGCGGTTCCTTCCAGGCTGCCTGGGAGGAGACCAGGGCCGAGCTGCTCAGTGGTCTTGATCTGATTGCCCGCGCCGACACGGCAGATATGATCCCCGAAGTAATGACCACTCTTGGCTGCTTCCAGTCGGCCCGGAAAGGATCGGGAGCCGCGACAGTCCTTGCCGGACTGCTGATCTTCAGCCTCCTGGGCTCCGATTTCCGCAAGGCGGTAGTGACAGCGATCAACCAGCTCGGGGCGGATACCGACACTATCGGAAGTTTCGTCGGCGGCCTATGCGGGGCTTGCCACGGCTACGAGAATGTGCCGTCAGAGTGGGCAACTGAGCTACAGGATTATGACTATTTCGTGCGCGTGGCGACTGAATTGTCACGCGTTGCCGCGAGGGCCGGGATGGGGGGCCGGGCAATCCTGCCGCAGCGCAGCAGAACCGTCGAAGACCTGCCCGATCTGCTTGAACGACTTGAGCGAGGCGACATCAGTAAGGGGGAGCGTGTCTATCATCCCCTCTTCGGGACAGGCTGGGTCGAATCGGTGGACGCGCAGGCTTTGCGACGGCGAGACGGCTCTGAGGCGGTCTTTGCATACGTTCGTTTTGACATCGGGCAGAGTTGCAAGTTCCACTTCATCCGCACGCCGGGCAAGAGCGCCCGGGGGAAGCGCGCATGAAGGTGGGCCTTACTGGCCACCGTCCTTCATCGCCGCCTTTAGCCCGCTTGCTCGCCGTCTGGGTTCACGGCCAGCAGGGCGCCGCGCGGTCTTGGAATCAAGAACCTGCTGGATTCGCTTTGGCTTTGGCGCGATCTGGTCTTCGGTGGTGGATTCCGCGACTCTGCTCGTGGTGCCGTTACAAAGAGCGGGCCGTCGGCTGTCAGGCACGGCGACATAGCGCAGCTGGTCTATGCGGGTGGCGCTGCAATGCGGAGCGTGTCCCAACTAACATTAATGCGCGCCTGATGGTGGAGGCGGTCGAAGGCTTGGCGGAGTTCGGAAGGGACCGGCAGTGGTGGTGGTGCGGGGTCGGGCCTGGATCTCCATTGGTGCGTAGCGGCGAGCTGTTTGCCTCCTAAAGCTCGACCCGTTCCCCGGTCATTAGGTTGAAGCGGACCAGTTTAGTCTCGCCGTATATCGGCTGGACCGTTTCGGCGGGCGCGCTCCACCTTACGTCTTGGGTACGATGCTGCAGATCGTACACAATTCCTCGCGGAGTGTACCGGAAGTCAGTTACCTCGACTTCTTGCGTACCAGAGGCGTTCGTCAAGATGGCGCGTTCGCCTGGAGCTACCAGTATCACCCAGTCATCGTCTGTGGATTCGGTGTTCACATCTACGAGGGGTTCGGCGGCCTGCAGGCTGCTTGCCGCTTCAGCAAGCGCCATCAGCTGTGTGGACAACTCCGCATCGTAGTCATCGATTAGGCTCTCACTCGCCCAGGCAACGGTCTCTGCGAAGTGTTCGGCCAGTCTCTGGGTTAGTCTGAGGCTCCCTGCTGTGGTGTCGTAGATACAGATGCCCTGTATTTGCTCCGGACCTCGTGGCGACGGTTTCGCTGAGAAGACGCCTACTCCAAGATCGCGCTCCTGAATTCCGAACTTGAACGCGAAAGCCTCGAGCAGTTTCTTGCCCGCGTTCTCGCTGATACGTGGCAGCGATGCGAAGGACCAGCAGACACCGGTCGTTTCGAAGAAGCGCGTCAGTGGCTTCTGGGAATATGGCGACCCCGGACTGTATTCGTACTGCTCTCGCACGTTGCCGCGCCGTTCGACGAAGCCCATCAGCCTCTCGCTGACCTGCATCTCCACCTCGGCAACGAATCCGCGCTCGCTGAGCTGCAGGTAGTGGGTCCCGCCCGCGAAGCGCGGGAATACCCGGGTCTGCGAGAGGGGCGTGGTCGTGTACCACCGTTCGTGCCTTGTCCGGATCTCGCTCCGGTGACCGTCTAGCCGCAGCACGCGGTACGGGCGCGCCATGTAGTAGTAGACAGCACCGGGAAAGGCTTCACGCAGCGCCTGGCCCGCCAGGTCTCCGCGCCCAAGGGACTCCTGGATCTGCTCCCGGTCTCCCGGCTCGTAGCCAGCCCGATAGGGAAGGATCTTCGCCGCGCTATCAGCGGAGGCGTCTTCACCCTCGGAACTGGACCGCAGCGTGGCGGCGACGAACTGCTCAACCTGCCTGCGCGAGTCGGCGAATGCGATAAACCGACCCACTCCGGTGCGCGCTATGGCCCGCAGCAGGCTTACGGTGGCCTCAAACGGCTGGTGGGGCGGTGATACGCGCACGACCGTCTTGCCTGGCGACGGCGCCCCATCCTCTTCGGCCCCGAAGGCGACGGGCCTTCTGCCGGTGAGTTGATCAACGAAGGTGGCCGGTTCGCCCAAGGTAGCCGTGCTGCAGATCAGCTGGTGCGGACCTGCCGCAACCTGGAGCCGACGGAGCAGGAACGCCATGTTGGTACCAAAGGCACCCTCGTAGACATGCGCCTCATCGAGAATTAGCAGCTTCAGATGCTGCAGGAACTTCAGGACCTCGGAGTCGTGGAGGTTGCTCATCAGCCATGCATGCGCGACGTCAGGCGTCATGAGCACCACCTGGGCCCGAGCGACGCGCCCCGAGCGCTCCCCTACTGGGACGCCTCCGTCTATATAGGCAAGAGATATACCAAGTGGACGGAGAAATTCGCGCCACTTCTTCAGCTGGTCCTGGATCAGCGCACGGGCAGGGTAAAGGGCCAGTACACGGCTGTCGGGGTCCTGCGTCGCCAGATGCGCGCCGAATGCCATGAACGGGAGACTCTTGCCGGATGCTGTCGCAGAGGCGAGGACAATGTCGGCACCTTTGGCGGCCGCTTCAATCGCTCCTGCTTGATGGCTGTAGAGCCCCCCCGGGTAGCTGTACCGCAGCCTGTCACCCACTGCGGAGCCCAGGCAATCCGGCACCGGTCGCAACTCCGCCGACCGCGACGGAATCTCGCAAGTGTCACGGACTTCAAAGTTCGCTTCCTGCAAAAGCGCAATGACGTCCTGAATAGTGATTGCCATTTCCGCCTCCCGCGTCGCGGCGGCATGCACTTCGGGCTGCCGCCTTGCACACTGGCGACGGGCACCCGCTCAGCGTATCCGCCCCATCTTCAAGCCCGGTTACAGAAGCCTGCCTCAGCGCCGGAACACCCAGCGCCAGAAACTGTCGCGCACCTGCCTTCAACACGTCCCTGTCGGCGTCGACATGCCTAGGCAGACGTGGCCGATGGCTGATAACCCCTGTAGGACTAGTAGGCAATCTATACCGTCGCCGCCCGCAGTGCCGTCTTTGCAGTCGGCCGATACGGGGAAACGGGCCCGGGCGGCAGCAAAGGAGCCGGCCCCGCGGGGATACCTCGCGCGCGCCGGCTTCCGTCTTGTCGTTTACAGCAGCCAGGGCGGCAGGTCGAGGAGCCAAATGCCTGGATGCCCGCGTACCCCGGTCAATGGTTCGGCCAGCTGGTGCGGATCGGTCAGCATCCAGCGCCACGCGCCCGAGGTCCCCCTCGACGCCGGCGAGGGCGGGACCCAGCCCAGCACCGCACCGACGGCCAGCCGCCCGTCCGGCGGCCACTGTCGGCAAGGGCGGTGTCCGTCCAAGAGTGAAAATCCCGGTCCGGGAATTTCACCGGTTCCGTATTCAAGTCCCCCCTCGGACACCCAGAGTGGTGGTACATCACCCTTTTTAGAGCACCGCTTGAACACGCGGACGGCCCGGCTGATGCCTGCGGCCTCCCCACGGCGCTGACCGGTCCCGCCTCCCGCCGCGGGAGGCAGCCGTGACCGGCACGCTGATCGCCCCCGTCATCCCCTCTTCTGCCGCGGCCCGTCCCGCCCGCGCGCCTGCCGCTGCCCGGACCCTGCCGCTCACGGTCCCGCCCGTGCGCCCGCCGGCGCTTCCCCGGGACGTGGTGTACGGGCTCGCCCACGTCGACCGCTCCGGCCGCGTGGCCGACCGGACGGTCACCGGCGCGCTGGGCTGGCGCGGCGGGGACCGGCTGACCCTCACCGCCGAGGCAGGCGTGGTGGTCATCCGCCGCGACCCGTCCGGCCTGGTCACCCTGCCGCCCCGGACCAGCGTCCCGATCCCCGCGGCGCTGCGGCACCGCTGCGGGCTCCTCCCCGGAGACCCGGTCCTGCTCACCGCGGTCCCCGCCGAGGACACCCTGACCGCTTACTCGCTCGCGGTGGTGGATCAGGCCCTCCGCGCGCTTATCCCGTTCCCGGCACGTGAAGGAGGAGACCGATGACGATCACCGGACCTGACGCACGCTCAGCCGCACCGGGGCGGGCCGTGGTCGACGCGGCCATGCTCGTGCTGGAGCGCATGGGCCTGACCCCCGCCGACCTGCTGGCTGCCCCGGCGGCCAGGCCGCCCGCACCGACCTTCGCCGAGTACATCCCGGTCGTGTCGGCCCTGGTCAGCGACGGTTGCCGGAGGGCGTACGGCTCGTACTGGAAACGGGTGGTCGAGCAGTGGGGCGGCCGGGGCATCGATGAGCCCACGCCGTCGGAGATCCGCCAGCTCGTCCAGCACGTCCGGGCCAACGTCGTGCCCCGGCGGAACTCCCGCGGCGGGCGCAGCGCCGCCGAGCACCTCATCGCCGCCCTGCGCTGCATGTACAAGCACGCCGAGGAAGACGGCCTGATCAACCCGGCCGACAATCCCGCCCGGAAAGTCGAGAAACCGCGCCGCCTGCCCTCAACCCGGCGGGCGGTCGCCGGCAAGCGCCTGACCGAGATCAACCACGCGGCAGCGACCACAGGAGATGACCCGGAGCTGGACACGCTGCTGCTGCGCCTGCACACCGAGACCGCCTGCCGCCGCGGCGGCGCGCTGGCTCTGCGCCCGCAGGACCTCGATCCCGAGCAGTGCCTGATCCTGCTGCGCGAGAAAGGCGAGACCGTCCGGTGGCAGCCAGTCTCGCCCACCCTCATGGCTGCCCTGCTCGGGGACGCGGGGGAACGCCACGCGCCGCCGGACGGGCAGCTGCTGCGCTACCGCAACGGCCGCCGCATTACCTACCGCCGCTATGACCACCTGTGGGACCGCCTCGGCCGGTATCTCCCTTGGGTGCGGGCGCAGCAGATCAGCATGCACTGGATCCGTCATATTCGACCCTGACGTGGGTCGAGCGGAACTTCGGCTACGCCGTCGCCAAGGCGTACGCGGGCCACACCGACACCGGCAGCGACGCGGGCGCGACCGCGACCTACGTCCGCGCCACCACCCACGAGGTCGCCGCCGCCCTGGCCGCGCTGACCGGGGAACCCCACCCGCTCGCCACGCAGGAAGAGTGGTGACCCCCATGGCCGCACTCACCGCGAGCATGAGCCGACCCGGCGCCACCGCGGATCTGGGACCAGGCAGTCCGCCCGCGGCCCGGACCACCGGACCAGCCGCAGGGGACCCGTCTACCGCGGTCTCCTCCGGCGCCAGGACCGTCCGGTTCTGGCCGCTGCTGGTCCTGGCCGCCCCGGCCGCGGCCGAGGTGTGGTCCGGGTGGGTCGGCATCGCGCAGAAGACCGGGTTCGGGCTGGTCTCCCCGCTGCCGGGCATCTGGCCGTCGCTGCACCTGGACACGTCCATCACCCTGCCCGTCGGCGTCGAGGCGTACGCCGCGTACGCGCTGCGCGCCTGGCTGGCCGGCGAGCCCTCGATCAGCGGCCGGACCCGCCGGTTCGCCAAGTGGTCCGCGATCTGCTCCTTCGCGCTCGGCATGCCCGGGCAGGTGGCCTACCATCTGCTGGCCCAGGCCGGGACGGCGCGGGCACCGTGGCCGATCACCATGATCGTGTCCTGCCTGCCGGTCCTGGTCCTGGCCATGGGCACCACGCTGGCCCACATGCTGCGCGCCGACGCCGGCACCGCGGCGCACGCAGCGGACAACGAGACCGCAGGACCAGCGACCGGCTGGTCCTCTGCCTGGTCCGCCGAGGACCGGGCAGGAGCGGCCCAGGACCAGGCCGCGCCGCAGGCGCCCCTGGCCGGGTCTGGTCCTCCCGCACGGACCACGACGGCCCCGCAGCAGGACCGCGACGCCAGGGCGGCAACATCAAGCCCGTCCGGCATCGGCCAGGCACGCGTGGCCGCCAGCAGGCTTACAGCAGCAGGAAAGCCGGTATCCAGACGCGCCTTGCGCAGCGAGGGAATCAAGGGCTCCAACCAGGCCCTGAATACCCTAGCGCGCACGATCAATGCCGAGCGAGCGGGCACAGCGATTCTCCCGGCCAGACCCGGCAACGCTGTGGCGTGAACCTGATCCTGCGAACGGCGCTCCTCTCTGGCCAGTTCGCAGCCCTGGCCGGTGGCGTCGTTCAACCCGTGTAGGAACCGAGTGATCATGAGCAACCGCACGCCGCTGAACTGCGGCGTTCTGGGCAATGAGCAATGCGGGCTTGCTGACGTTCCGGGTGATCATGAGCAACTGACGCGGCACTCATGGATGCGGGGCCAGTTACCAGTCACTTTCGCAGTCAGTTGCTGAGGGGAAGGCTGCGTGTGTCGGGAAGGTGCATCAAGGAGTCGGCGCGCCTGGGCTGGTCTTCGTGGCCGGGCCTGGCCGCGCTGCCGATGAGGATGACGAGTTCCCCTTCCGGCGTACCAGTACGGCAGACTGGCGTGTGTCGTTTGCCGTTCTCCCATAGAAGGCAGTCGTCTCACATGACCGAGGCCAAGGCCCCCGCCGTGGTGGTCGATACCACCGAGTTCCAGCCGGACTTGCTCTTGGCTAAGAGCTCATGGCTGCAAACGCGGCTGTGGGCGCTGAAGGGCCAGCTCCAGCTGTGGGTGCCAGAAGTGGTCATCAGGGAGGCCGTCAGACACTACAGGTCTCAGCTCGATCAGCACCTGACCAAGCTGGATGACGCCGACGACGCATTGAGCAAGCTCAGCTTCGGCGGCGACGCTCATCCAGGCATCCGGGAGCACCGCGACAAGGTCGCCGCGCTCCAGACCGGGTACGAGCAGTGGCTCCGGGACCGGCTTGGCCGAGTGGGAGCGAAGATACTGCCGCTGCCGCAGGTTTCTCACGACGAGATACTCAGCCGCGCGCTACGCGAGGAGAAACCGTTCAGGATCAAGGGCGACGGCCCCAAGAAGGGGTCCGACGGGTACCGGGACATGCTGATATGGGCAAGCGTGGCGGAGTACTCCGCTGCTCACCTCGGTGCCAGTGACACGCTGATCCTGGTGACGGACAACCACACGGACTTCTGCGATGTTAAGGACACGGCCACGGTAGCTGCAGTGCTACGCGCTGACCTTGGCAATGACGCGCCGGCTGTCCAGCGGCTGGCCAGGCTTATTGATCTGGCAGGGCTGCTGCCTGTTCAGCCACAGGACGCTGCCGAGATCAGGCTACAGGACGACCTCGCGGCCGAGGGAAAGGTCCGGGCAGGACTCACGGAGGCAATCCAGCAGGAGTGCGAGGCCCTGGCCGGCCGGGAGATCGCGGACAGTTACCGGGATGAGCGGTTCGGAACTGGCCTGGACTTCGACGAGCTCCGTCTCCCGCTAGAAGAGCCACGGCTCCGCTGGCTGGAGGCCGACCTTGCGTCGGTCCGCGCGACGGTGTACGGAACCGACCCTGACTACGAGCCCCCGCTGATCCTCACCCGGGTCACCGTTGCGGCCGAGGCCGACATAGAGGGCTACATCCACGTCTCCGACTACGACGAAGCCTCCGACTTCTCGGTATCCCTCGTCAACGACCACATGTATGAAGCCGAGGGATCGCGCCTCGTCGTGCTGCACTTCAACGCCCGCATCGATCCCGACGGCTCTGTCGGCTTCCTTGACCTGGAGAAGGCTGCCCCGGCCGCATAGCCAGATTCCCTTCCCGCCGTCGCCTGTGTTCGTGCTCGCTCGGGCAGTGGAACGGCACCGGGCAGGATCACCGTTCGATGGTCGCCTGCCCTGGCTCTGCTAGGGCCTGCAGAGTGGTCTTCTCACGGAAAGTACGCGGCAACTGCGGTTGCTGCGAGGCCGTTCCAGGGCGTTCCCGCGTGCCGGGCGACTTCCCGCAGGTCATCTGGCTGTTCCATCGGGGGTATGCGATCTTGAGGAGGATCGCGCATGCGAGGAAGGTATCCCGGTAGTCGCGCCAGAACTGGGTGAACGCCTCCGGGACGAACACCGGGCCGTTGCTGCCCCAGATGTCCGCGTTGGTGTGGCCGGGTGTCCGTGGGCAAACCGGCACAGCTCCTGGTACAGCTGCCGCATGACGCCATCCGGGTTCCGGCCGAATAGGCTGCCTGGCTGGAGCGTGGCCTCGGAGTCGCGAGTGGATGGGTGGTCGTTGATGATCTCGACCGAGTTCTGGAATTTCGGCTGATCTGCGGTGCCGTCTCTCCACGCCGTGTACTTCGCCGTCTCCCCGCGGATGGCGTAGCGGGCGGCATGCGTAATGACTTCGAAGGCGTTGCGCAGCCCGGCGGTGGCCTGCCTGTACCAGCCGTGTGCGGCAATGAACGGAGCCGCCTCGAATTCGTCATAGGCGTCGAGATACGCGTCGAACACCAGCGGAGGGCGGAAGTCCTCGCCGGGCGTGATCACGCAGTTCCACATGTACGCGAGGCTGGCCATCGCGCGGAAGGTCGAGCCGAAGTGATCGGTCGTCTGAAGTACGATGTCTGTGGGCAGGTCCGTCAGGTGCGTCCAGGTACCCCTGTCGATCAGGTTAGTCGGGGCCTGAATACCGTCGCCTGGGTCCGCGAACGCTGCCAGGCCGAGATAAGCCCGCCGCTCCCGGAACCGCCCTTCAGACACCCTCACGCTCAGCTCATCCGCTGGCATCTATTCCCCTCGGAAGCAAGCGAACTTCCGCAACCGCCTCGTCTGCGGAGTGCGCGACGTCTGAATCTCATGCAGTTCTCTGCCGGTGGGGGCGGAGCCGACTCCGGAAGCGCCCAGGGTGCGCGAGAGTATCCAGCCAGTACAAGTACGGCAGGAAGGCGACATCGGCAGGGATGTTTCCGTCATGCGCCATGAGCAGGACCTGGTCTCGTCGTTCGTTCGCGTCACGTTCGGGCGTGAATCCGTGGTTAGCGTTGCGCAGGAGCTGAAGGTAGAGAGCGGCTGTCTCGTCAATGGACCACATGCGATCACCTCCCGTCCGGTCAGGCAGACGAATGCCCTGGTCGCTGACTCGGGATGGAAGGAACCCGGCCTGGAGCACCCGCAGCGCCTGGACTGCCCGGCGCGCCGGAAGTAGCAGTAGTTCGCTGACCTCCGATGGCAGCGCCTCTTCCAGGGACACGAGTACCCGCTCAGCCCGGGCGAGCTTGGAGCCTTCGAACAAGTCGACGATCGCAAGGCCCTTCATCGTGTCAAATGCGTCGAAGGCCAGCGCGCGGCCCGTGGCGATGTCACGGTCATGAGCGAAGATTCCCTGCAGCCGGCGCCCCAGTTGCTCGACGCTCATGAACACCTCGAACAGGCGGCGGGGCACGAAGGCGCCTGCGGCATCCTGATAGGCGGAAAAGTCGGTCAGCTCCGACAGGAGAATGTTCAGCTGCCTGACCCACCACGCCATAGCCGCGGCGGTATGGGCACCGGAAACCGGAGGGCCGACGCCGCTGGCGAGCCTGCCAGGCGGGAAGAAAACCTGGAGCAGCTCAGACGCCTCCCCGCGCCGGCCGACGACTGGCGTGCCGAGGTCGTAGACGATGAGGCCAGGCAAGCGGGGGCAGACAACAGACCACACCCATGGTGACGCGGAAAGGAAAAGCGGGGCGAAATAAGCGTCGCGGGTGAGCGCCAGGTCGCTGGCGAGGTGCCAGCCGGAGCCGAAGGCAGTTGCCCCTGGCGGCGGTGTCGGCCGCCGCTGGAGGAGCGCAGGTTCCTCCTCAATGTGCATCAGCATCCTGGCAAGCGCCAGACGCCTGGTCAGCACCGGGCTGAAACGAACGAGCCTGACAGCAAGCTGGGGGAAAAGCCGCGAGCCGTGCTGATCAGCCAGCGCGGAAAGGACCTCGAAGCCGTCCCGGACGGCGTCAGCCAGCGCGGGCTGGTCGATAGTGGACACGACAACCTTCAGCGCCGCCGCGACAGCGGTAAAGTCCCCGGAACGTTCGGCGAGTATGCGATCCCGCTCCGCTACGAGTTGCTGGCGTGACAGCGGTGCCGCGACGCTCGGCTCGGCGACCGCGCGCAGCATCTGCCAGCGATGAGCCTGGCTAGGGCCAGCCAGCTCATCTAGGGCGACAAGACGGGGAACGCGGCGTTCATAGCTCTCCCTGGTCTCAAGTCTCCACCGGAAAGCTGAGGCATCGACCGCCGTCGCCTTGAGGCCGGCTTCCTCAACGTACTTCAGGATGTTGTTTCCCCCCAGCCACGGTGGCAAGAGGACCGGCACGCCTCGGCGCCGCTCCTCTCGCTCGGCACCGGGCTGATCGGACACGGCTAGGAGTATTGCACCGAACCGCTGGCCGCTTCACCCTGTTATCCAGTGGCGTCAGAAGACACGGTTCCGGAGAACCGCCCGTTGTCCTCTGAGCTAGGCGGTCGGCGACGGCGGGACTAGTAGCAGCACATGGACCCGCCGCACCAGCTGGCCGCACCCGCTGCTCGCCGCGCGTACCGCGCCTGGCCCCGCCGACTGGTCGGCTTGCAAGGCGAGTCCGACTGCGGCCGTCAGGCCAAGCGGCCGGTCTGGCGCAGAACGAAGGCGATGACGCTCGCGAGGCGGACGAAGACGTAATCTACTGCGGCGTCGGTAGGCAACGTCTGCTGCTGGCCTCCGTGGTGCCGGATGCTGAAGTTGTTGCCAATCGTATTGAGTGCCGTGAATTCGGCCTCAAGTTCGGCGCGGAGCGGTCCAGGTGCCGCCCGGTCGAGCAGCCGGGTCACGGACCGCTTGATGTTCTGGGTCTGCCCGCCGGACTCGATGTGCTTGATCATCTCGAAGGCGTCCCAGAGTTTTTCCAGCGCGTCCCGCCGGTCACCGGGGGCACGTGATAGGAATCGGGTCATCGCGTTGTTGAGCTTGGCGTCGAGCTGCCGGTCGCCACTATTCGGCGTGAACTCGGAGATCAGCGAGCGAGCCTCCGGCGGTCCCAGGCGGCGGACACGCATGTCATCACCCAGAGTGAACGCGATGCCGTTCCGGCCGAAGAGCAAGTCGATGTCATCCCGGTACCTGGCCTGGCCCGGCGAGAGCTCGTCATGAAACGGATCGGCCTGATAGGCGCGGAATGACAGATGCTCGTGCCCGAAGTAGCTGTGCGGGTCCCGCCTGGCGGGCTGATCGATGTGCAAGGCGACAAAGTCAATGATGTCCAGTGCTGCATCGGTGCTTACGGGCACGTCTGCCTGCAGGATGCGGCCCTCAATTTCGGGGATGTGGGCCAGGAGGGAGTCGAGGAACATGTCCTCGTCCGTGCCGGTGATAGCGTCACGTACGTCCGGGCAGGCATGCCGGGGGAAGGCGCGCGCGAGAGAGCCGTCCCGGATGCGGGCCTGGATGAGCGCAACAAGGCCTGGCCAGGCGTTCGCCGGGACTTCCTCGTTGATGCGTGGCCTTGCGCGGCCGACGCGGTCAGAGTAGAAGGTGCTACCAGACATAGACCCAGCCTGGCAGCCAGGATGCCCCGGCACCAACGGCTTTCTGAACTGGCCCGGCAGGAGAACTGGCCGTCGGCGAAGAGGCGTGACCGGAAACCCCGGCCGCAGTGTCGCCGCCTCCCACAGGGGTTCCTGGAACCCCGCCGGGAGGTGACTCTGCCGGGGCGTCTGGCATTCATGCCATGAGAACGGGAAGGGACATGAGCGAAGATCTGACGCGCTTGGGGCCGGACGCTTTCGAGCAGTTGGTGCTGGCCCTGGCGGTACACGTCCTGGGTCCCGGCATCACGGCGTTCGGGGATGGCCCGGACGGAGGGAGAGAAGCCAGCTTCTCGGGGCGCCAGCAGTATCCGAACGCGGCTGATCCGTGGGATGGCTACGGCGTCTTGCAGGCCAAGTACAAGGACCAGCTGTTCGGCAGCGGGCCGGACGCCACCTGGTTTCTCGGACAGGTCAAGGATGAACTGGACGACTGGGCTGACCCGGACAAGAGGCGCGTAAGCGAGGGCCGGCGCCCGGAGTACCTGATCTTCGCGACGAACGTCCCGCTGTCCGCAGTCCCCGGGAGAGGAGGCAGGGACAAGGCCGATGAACTGATCGAGAAGTACAGGGAAACCCTCAGACTGAAGGGATGGGACGTCTGGGACGGCAACCAGATCAAGACCTACCTCAACGCCTATCCCGACGTGAAGCGGCCGTTCACCGCCCTGATGACGCCGAGCGATGCACTGGCCGAGCAGACCGTCATGCTCGGCGTGGCGCTGGAAACGCGCGGAGCGGAGGACGCCACAGGACGCCTCGCCCGTCTCCGTGAGCGGACGGTCGCCCTGCCCGCTGTCGCCCGGCCAGCCGTCGAACTGGCACTCGCCGAGAATCCGGCGGACACCGAGCAGATCCTGTCAGCGGTCACCGATCCCGCCGCACTCCCCGCCCAGACGCTGCAAGCCTGGGTCGACACGCCGCCGGCCTTCCTGGGAACGTCGGACGCGCCCGTTAGTGCCGCCGCCTGGGCACTGCTAGGAGAGATCGCCGCCGCATACGGTCTCCACCGCCATGCCGATACGGCGTTCGAGCGTGCCGTATCAGCAGGCAGCGCACGCCGGCCGTACATCCTGGCCCGCGCCGCATGGTCAGCGCTGCAGACAGGCGACGTGGCAAGGGCAGCCAGCATCGCGCCGCGAGTGAGTCTGGTCCCTTACGCCGAGGCCGCGTACGACTTGATCGCCGCCTTCACTGCGCTGGCCGCCGAGACCGCGCCCGGCGGAGGCTCGCAGCAGCTTCGCGAGCAACTGCGTCACGATCTGGCGGCCTGGAACCCGGAACACCCGGTCGACCGCGACATGCAGGCGCGGATCACCGCCGAGATAGAGATGAGCGATCCGTCAGGCTCGGCGAGAGCCAGGCACAATGCCGCACTCCAGACCCTTGATAGCGCACTGGCCCGTGGCTGGCTCGATGACACCGCATTGGCAGCCGCGACCATATTGCGCTCCCGTGCCGCTGTAGGCGCCGCCGACCGGGCCGCCGACCTCGATCGTGCGGTCCAGCTGGCGGCCAGGGTCCGTGACGCGTGGCGCGGGGCCCGACGAGACAGCACTCTGGCGGTTCGGGTGGCAGTCGCGGCGGCAAGCGACGCGGGCCGGTACCGGCAGGTCATCGCCATCGGCTCCGCCGCATTCGGGCAGGCCACGGGCGAAGAGGCGCGCGACCCGGAAGTCGCCAAGCAGGTCGTCCTCGCGGCATCCAAGGGCGTCCCCGAGGTAGCTGACGAGCTCGCGGCTGACCCCGGGCAGGTTCCGGAGGGGTTCCTCCGTGCCTGGGCGCAGGCCCTCCTCGCACTGCGGGGAACCCAGGTCAGCAACGTGAACCACGACGAGCTCGTCGGCCTCTGGCAGCAGGCGCTAGCGGAAGCGACGACAGTTGACGAGCGCCTTCAGGCGCTCCAGGGACTTGCGACAGTCGGAGCAGACGACCTCCCCGGGCTAGAGCAGCTGCTCGCATCTGACCCGGCTACCGCCGCAGAGTTGCACGCCCGTGCGGCCCTGGCCCGCGACGACCCGGACGCAGCGGTCAACCTCTTGCACCCGCACCGGAACGCCAGCGCCTCGGTCGCGAGCATCCTCGGGGAAGCGTACGCGAGGCTCGGGCAGATCGACGCGGCTGTTGACACGCTGACCGCCGCGGCGTCCCGGTTCGACCATGACGACCTGATCATCCAGGCGGCAAGCGCCTGCGCGCGAGCAGGCGATCCTGCCCGCGCTGAGCGCCTGCTCACAGACGTGCTCCGGACAGCAGCGGCTGGCTGGGCCGGCCGCGGACGGGCCCGTACCCTACTCGGCGAGCTCCAAGCCGACCGCGGAGCCTGGCCCGAAGCCGTCGCGTCCTGGGACAGCGCCCTGGAAGAGGACCCGTACCTGGACTCCGCGCGCTGGCAGCTTACCTACGCGCACGCATCTCGCGGTGACCACGAACGCGCATGGGCTGTGCTGAAAGGCGCCCCGGGCGCCTCCGATGAGACGCCGCTGCCGGGCGACCCGCCCACCCCGAACGCGGCGCACCTGGCCCTCGTCCTGCTCCGCCGCAACGGCGACTTTGCCGCCGCCGTCGCCTACGGACTCCGGTACCTCAGTCTGTTCGGCAGCGACGAGCGCTTCGCCGGCCGCACCCTGGCGCTGCTCACCCTGCCCACGAGCGAACAGGACGACTCCAGGCAGGCCACGCTAGGCGCGGAACTGCAGGGACGCCTAGAGCAGGAACTCGCCGACTTCTTCGCGAGGTACCCAGACAGCCAGTACCTACGGCGACGCGGCGGCCGGGATGCCGCCGACCTTGCAGATCAACTCAACCACGAGGCGAGGCCCGGGCCACAGCAGGCAGCCTACGCCCGCGAGCTCATGACAGCCGTCATGCGCGGCACCCACCCGCTGGGAGTACTTGCGGCGCTGTCCTCACGCCCGTACGCCCACTGCATAGTGACCCGCGTCGCAGGAGTACTGTCTGCCGAAGGCGGAGACGACGAGCACAATGCCGGCATCGCCGATGCGAGGGCAATCCTCGGCATCCTGCCGGCAGCCCCTGTTGGTACCGCATCGGCGCACGGGCCTGGACAGGAAAACCAGGCCCGGGAGCCCCGGCTGCGCACCTCGGCGATCACGCCAACTGCTACAGCGGTCACTGATACCACAGCCCTTCATGTGCGCGCCCTTCTCCCGGAGATGGCGGACATCCTGACCCGCGGGTTCCGGGAGGTGCTCCTGGCCGACAGCGCATACGTCGACATCGTTGCAGCTCGTGACGAGCTCTACCTGCCGACTGCAGGCACATGGGTGGTCGACCAGGCAACAGGACAAGGCGGCCTGATCCCAGTTGACTCAGATGCCCAGAGCCGGCAGCGGTCAGAGATCGACGTAATTTACACGCTTGCCGGCGAGTGCCGGCGGATGCCGATGCCCGTGACGGACTCGCCAGGCCTGGGCGACCTTAACGGTCCGGGATTCGACCCCTGGGCAGGAGCCCTTCGCATTGCCGCCGCTCGTGGTTCAGCCCTGTGGGCCGACGACATAGCCCTGCGCCGCCTTGCGCGCAGCCAGGGAATACCCGCCTTCTCCACCCTCTCGTTGCTGCACGTCTATGCCAGCATCGGCCTCGTTCAGGCCGGGCAGCGCGAAGAAGCCATCCGGAGGCTAATCCGCGGCTACGTCGGCGACTTCCCGCCCGACGACACGCGCCTCCGGACGCTCGCAGCAGCCGGGAGCAACGACCGCGGCGCTGTATGCTCAGCAACGGCAAAGCCAGCTTTCTGGACTCCTCCAGCCACAGCCCTCCCCGTCTACAACAGCCTGTGCGCTGACATGAATGCCGCAGCGCCAGCGATTTTGCCAGATCTCTTGCGTGCCAGCACCCTCGGCATTCTCCGTACCGACTTCTCGCCGACTCAGCGCGAGAGCCTGTGTGCGGGCATAGCTGCTGCCACGATTAACACGGTCGGGCCACTCGGGGATGTGCCCCGAGTACTTCAGGCACTCCGCATTGCCCAAGCGGAAGCGGACCCGTCACTCCCAGATATCCTGCCCGCAGCCGTCCGCCACCTCCTCCGCGCATTCCAGAGGGCATTCGATATCGGCAATGCACCGGACTCCAGATTGGCTGCTGACCATGTAACAGCCCTCTTTGCCCGCTGCCTGCCCGAGGATCAGAGCACCGTCAGACGAACCATCCTGTCATCGCCGTAGTCCATCTCGCGGTCGCCCCGTCCCCCTCCGGCGGCCACGGTCTTGGCAGAACCCTCCGGATGATCAGATCATGAGTAATCGACATGACATCGGCACGCTCGCGACACCGCTTCCCGCTCCGGAGATTAGAGCGGAGCGGGGGTCTGTCGAGTTAACTCGACAGGTCTCCAGCGATCGCTCACGAAGCTCGGATTTTGCTCATCCGGTGCTCATGATCGTCCGGAACTGCTCACTGATCCTCGGATCTACACCGCCCCGATGCCCACCGGCCGGACACGACCGGCTGCCGAGAAGCAACCTCGCGGGCATGGTCACTTTCATCAGCGATCGAAGGCTTGGCTGGGGCCTCCGCCGTGGCGGGAAGGACTGAGTGACAGAGGACTCAAGACGGTTCCCTCCGGCACCGTGTCCAGGTGATCCGCACAACTGCGAGGTGCTGCTCAGCTCCCAGGAGGCATACCGCGGACGCTGCGCACAGGCGGAAATCTCCAGTCGCGAGGCGGTCGTGAGCGCGATGGCCGTCGGCCTGGTCATCGACGTCTGGCGGAACGGGCCG
>Ga0210386_10001713_pt1 | contig 19240 bp, 15 predicted proteins | sample IncBWH32OmetaG_FD_160091 | JGI IMG/M metagenome (GOLD analysis project Ga0210386, IMG submission 160091) | Forest soil microbial communities from Barre Woods Harvard Forest LTER site, Petersham, Massachusetts, United States - Inc-BW-H-32-O ... | reverse complement strand
TACAACAGTCTCCCCGGCAGCTTTCTTGAGGCTTTGTCTCGCCTCTTGCCCCAAAACGTCCGCATTTACGCTTATCCGATGAACTCAAAAGACCTTGAGCAAGCGGTTCAAAGCATCTCAGCCATCGACTGGCAGTGGACCGATACGAACGGATGGGTCTCTGCCCGCCAGCTTCATCCTCCACCGCCGCTCAGTCACCTTTACGACTACATTCTCGCCAGCAACTTCCTCGTCCCTCTGGAAATCCCGGGGCTCTAGAAACCCACCGGTAGTAGCGCGGGCCGGGTGTGAACACGTCTGCCGCGAAACTGATACCAATTCGGATCGGTTCTGGTTCCACTGCCTGGTTCTTCCGCGTGCAATCCTTGTGCGTTGCGATTCCCCGTCCGCTCGTTGCGCGCAATTACACTGGAAAAGCACGGAGCGACACATAACTTCATGGATAAATTTGTCATTCGCGGTGGAAATCCGCTGGTTGGAACGGTGCGCATCTCAGGCGCAAAGAACTCGGCTCTCCCCTGCATGGCTGCCGCCATCCTCACGGAAGAGGAAGTCACCCTCGAAAACATTCCTCAGGTGCGCGACATCGAAACGGAGCGAAAGCTGCTGGTCGCCATGGGTGCGGAAGTTGAGTTGGGCACAGGCACTGCCGACCATCATACCCGCATCAACTTCCGCACGCTCTCAAGTCCCGAAGCAAAATACGAAATCGTCAAAACCATGCGCGCCAGTTCCCTGGTGCTTGGCCCGCTCGTGGCCCGCGCAGGCATGGCGCGTGTCGCCATGCCCGGCGGTTGCGCCATCGGCGGCCGTCCCATCGATCTGCACATCAAAGGTCTTGAGAAAATGGGCGCCACCATAGCGCAGGAGCACGGTTACCTCGAAGCCCGCGCCGAAAAGCTCAAGGGCGCGCACATCGTCTTCGACAAGATCACCGTCACCGGCACTGAAGACCTCCTCATGGCCGCTGTACTTGCCGAAGGCGAAACATTGATGGAGAACTGCGCGCGCGAGCCCGAGGTTTGCGATCTTTCCGCCTTGCTCATCGCCATGGGCGCCAAAATTGAGGGTGCAGGAACTTCCACCATTCACGTGCAGGGCGTGACAAGCCTCCACGGTGCGCATTACCGCATCAATCCCGATCGCATCGAAGCTGGAACATTCCTCATAGCGGGTGCAATCACCGGGGGCGATCTCACTGTAGCCGATTGCAATCCAGATCATCTCGGCGCGGTCATAACCAAGCTCAGTGAAGCCGGTGCACTCGTCCAGGTTCTCAGCCCCGACTCCGTTCGCGTGCGCACCAGCGGCAAACTACAAGCGGCCGACATCTCCACCGAAGAATATCCCGGCTTCCCCACCGACATGCAGGCGCAATACATGGCGCTGGCCACCCAATCCGAGGGAGTCAGTACTGTGAAGGAGAACATCTTCGAGAATCGGTTCATGCACGTGCAGGAACTCGTTCGCATGGGCGCGAACATCAAAGTCGACGGACGCACTGGAACAGTGCGCGGGCCGGCCCCGCTTTCAGCAGCAGCGGTGATGTGCTCCGACCTGCGCGCCTCAGCGTCCCTGGTTCTCGCTGCCCTTGTCGCTGACGGCGAGTCGATTCTCGATCGCGTTTACCACATGGATCGCGGCTACGAAAGCATCGAACAGAAGCTGGAAAGTGTAGGCGCCCAGATCCGCCGCATGGGCAACGTGTTCGGCTGAGAGCTCTTATTTACCGGCTTTTCATCTCACCGGAAATACGCGGTGAGAGTTAGAACCAGCAGCGTGAGGCCAATGAAGATGGCGGTGAAGCCGACGACCTTTGCACCAGTGACAAACCATGCGGCGGGCGCGGTCCCAAGCCGCTGCTCGAGTTTGCCTTCGCGAATCATGCGGGCATATTCCTGCGGGCGCTTGTGACGGAATTCTTCTTCGCTCTCGACGCCCGTGAAGATCACCATGTCCATCGGAAAACTGTCGGGACGCAGGTGCGTGTTCACGAAGTGAATCGAGAAAATGAAGAGAATCGCAAGCAGTCCTTCTTCACTGTGAATGACCAGCGCGGCGTTCAGCGCCCAGCCAGGAAGGAAGCGCGCAAAGAACGGCGCGAACCACATGGCGTAACCTGAAAAGCCAATCACGATCATTCCCCAAAACACCGCCCAGTAGTCGAACTTCTCCCAGTAGGCGTAGCGCTCAAACTCCGGCTTGGGCCCAAGGCCGACCATCCACCGCATGTGGTTGAATATGTCTTTCGCGTCTTTCCAGTTGGCCACCATCGAAGTGGCGCCCCAGAAGATTCCCTTCTCGCGGCGGAAGATCCCGCGCGTGAAAATCTCCTTCACATGGATGAGAAACGCGACGCTGAGCACCAGTGCGCAGAACTTGTGAAAGAAGAGAATGGCTCCGAATCCGCCGACGGCGCCTGCCAGGCCGCGTGCCCAGATGCTTTCGCTGAAACGCAAAGGCAGTCCGGTTCCCGCAAGGCCGAGAAACGTGGAGAACAAAACGGCGTGAAGGTAACGCTGCTCACGCGTGAAGCGATTGAAGAATCGGCCGCTTGCTTCCTTCTTCACTTCAGTTTCGGTGGGTTCTAGTTCCAGCTCAGGCATCTTTCCCTCCATTTGCCGACTTTCTCCTGACCTGGTCGAATCGGGAACGAATCAGCCACAATATCGTGTGAATCACAAAGAACGTCAGCACGCTCGCAAGCAACAGGTTCATGAAGAGGCGCACGTAGAAGAGCGCCGGATTGAGCTTTCGGTCGTGTGCATTGGCGTGCGGCTGGTATTGAACAAAGCTGAGGTTCGCGCCGGTGTGACATCTGCCGCAGGTCTTTACAAGGTTGGCCTTGCTGACGGGCGAGCGCGGGTCCGACGCGGGATATATCTCGTGAGCGCCGTGACAATCCCAGCAGCGTGCTGTCTCGACGTATCCGCCGAGCGAGCCGAGCTGCGAGTGGAAGGTGTCGCGATATGTAGAAAGCTTGTCTTTGTGGCAGGAGCCGCAGATCGGCGTGGACTGCGTGCGGAATTCAGATTCCGTGGGCTGCAGGATGGCGTGTGCGGTGTGGCAGTCAGTGCAAACTGGAGCCTTCAGGTTTCCTGACGCCACCGCATGACCGTGGGCGCCGGCCTGGTAGTCGTCGTTGATCTTGGCGTGGCAGGTGCCGCAGGTCTTGGGGATATTTGACTTGTAGGTCGGGCTGGCCGGATCTTTGTGGCTCAAAATGCCGTGCGATCCATGACAGCTCTGGCAGTTAGCCGCGACGAGGAGGCCTTCCTTGCTGAGAGCGAAACCGTGGATCGAGTCCATGTAGTGCGGATAAACGCTGGGCAGACCCTTCTTTGAGGCCATTGCGCCATCGCTGTGACACTGTCCGCAGGTCTTCGGCACGTTAAGCGGATATACGGCCGAGCGCGCATCGGTCTTGGGAAAGATCTCGTGGGCATTTCCGTGACAGCTTGTGCACGGATGCTCCTTCGAGGAGGAATGAACGCTGCTGGTGAGCTTTGAAGCCTCGTCGGCATGGCACGACTTGCAATCGACCTTGGCAACGTGGTCGGGATGCGGGTATTGCTTGATATCGGCGTGGCAGTTATTACATTGCAGGCTGCCGTGGATGCTGGCGCTGAACTTGTCGCCGTCGACGGAGATGCTGTGACCGGCCGCATCCTGCATCGTCTTGTCCCCATGGCAGGCGAGGCAGTCAGTCTGCGCCGCGAGTCGATGGGGCGCCAGGAAGACCACGAGGGCGAAGAGGCTGATCACAGACGCTCTCTGAAGTCGAGTAAATCTTAAAAGAGTGGAGAGCCAATCGGCTGGACCGGCAACAATTGCGACGAAGAATGCTACGAAACGTGCGGCTTTGGTCATGCGGCCGTCTTTCCTCTACGCGGAGTGAGCAATCGCGTTCCAGCACATGGCTTCCCCGCAGCGGAATTGCCGCTTGCACTGAAACCTAGGGCGGGGATTGCACCTCTGAGAAGACTCCTTTTGAGACCCTGCTGGCAGTGATAGTGGTCACAAATGCAGGGACTAAATTGCGTCGTTAACTCTTTCTCGTTGTGACGAGTGCCACTTCACTTCAAACATCAGAACTTGTCCAAGAAAGGAGTCTTATGTTCTTCGGATATCGACACCGCCGTTTTTTTTGCGCGGGGCGAACAAGCTCACTGTCGTCGTGATGCGAGTCACATGCCGGGGCGTGTCATTTTCGGGACAATGACACCGCTGCTTGAGGTGCGCTTTTATGGCGACGTCTGCGACGACCACAACTCCCACGATGCTTACCCTGCCTGGCGATCCACTTCGCCAAATCCAGTGGCGATTTTCCGATCGCTACGATCTGCATATGCTGGTGCAGTCGGCGCGAACGGTAGCCCGTGGCACGGTGGCGCACATGGTCGCCGCTGGAGAGCGCAATAGTCACGAGTGGACTCCTGCGAAGCACGCGATGATGGAGGCCTTCGACCGGGCGGGAATTACCGGCGCATTCATGGAACCGGAAGAAGGCGGATTCATCTCTGGCCCAAAGAATCTTGCGCTGGCGCTCGCTGCATTTGAGTTGGCATGGGTGGACGGCGGCGCAGCGACGGCCAGCCTGGCGGGATTTCTCGCGCTGGCTCCGATTCACGAGCGCGGAACACCTGAGCAGGCTTCGCACTACATGAGCCTCTGTGCTCCGCCACAACCCGGGGACGAACGCAAGCCTTGGCGCGGAGCCTTTGTGCTGACCGAACCGATTCCCTACGTCGGTGTCGACACCGGGATGCTGAGCGGCAAAGTTCGCGTGGCGGGATGGCGCAAGGACGAGGAGCCGTGGCTGCAGGTCGAGAAGCGCGGCCGGTTCATCACGAATATTGCCTTTGCGAATTTTGTAACGGCGGCGGTGACCTCCGACGATCCGCAGATCAAAGGCAGTTGCGTGGTGATTCTGGAGGAGACGGACGAAGGCACATTCGATCCCGGCACGGCTACGAAGAAACTGGTGCATCAGTTGTCCTCAACGGGCGATCCCATTTTCAACCTGAAGGTGCCGGCCAGCCGCATCGTTGGCGGTTACACGGTGAGAGACGGCGTGATCGTTCCGAATTTCAACCATGGCGAAGTGATTGAAGCGGTTTTCCGGAGAACACGCGTAACCGTGGGATTGATGACGGCTGCGAAACTGTTGTCAGCTGTTGAGCCGGTGATCCGGTATCAGCGCGGACGGTTCCGCGGGGCCGAGGGCGCGAAGCCTGGAACTGTGCGCTACGAGCAAGGCATCCAGCAACGAGAGGATGCGCTCCATCGACTCGTCGACGTATGGGCGACCGGCGAGGCTGCGGCCTCCCTGGGTTTTGCTGCGGCTCGGCTGTTTGACGACCTCGATCCGATTGGAAAACAAAAGACAGCGATCCTGGCTGGGCGAGGCGTTGTGGGCGGGCGCGCGGAAGTTAAAGCATTGCGCGAAAGCGAGCAGCGCGCTATCGAGTTGCTGAATATGCGCGAGTCAGATCCGCGACGCGAAGAGATTGCGGCCGATCCGCTGGTGCAGTTTGTGCTTAAGGATGCCGAAGCGAATGTGCTGTGCCCGGCAACGAAGCTATGGAACACGGGCCACGGCGCAAACCTGATGCGCGAGGCCGTGAGCCTGATGGGGGGATACGGCATCACTGAAGACTGTCCGGGATTCCTGGCCAGCAAGTGGATGGATGCACAGCTTGAGGCGACTTACGAGGGGCCTGAGGCCGTGCAAAGGCGCCACCTGACCGTGACTATGACGTCGGAAGTTTTTCTGGCGGAGATGCGCGCGTGGGCTGACGAGATGCGGACGATTGCGGAAACCCGTCCCGGTACTGGCGCATGCACGCTGGCTTCGACAATGCACATGTGGCTCTGGACGCTTGAGTATCTGCAAAGAGCCACCGACGCAGCGGGTAACAAGCTCTATCACGGACAACGGCAGGGCGTGACCTTTCCGCTGGCCGATGCGCTCTGCTGGCTACTGGCATCGAGACAACAGATTCTCGACGTGCTGGAGTTGGAGCAGCGCGGTGCGGCCGACGCATCGGTAGCGGATGGACTAGCGGGCACAGTGCAGTTTCTGAGCGATCTATGCCATGTGCAGGCAGCGCAGGCAGCCGGCGAGGTTTCGCGCATCTGTGCAGAACTGGTATTCGGATACAACGAGCATCCGGCATGGGACAAACGCGGGTGCAGCACCTGCTTCTCCGCAGCCGAGTTGGATGAGCTTGAGGAAACCATGCCGGGCATTGCCGCCATGGCGGTAGACGTCGTGGGCGTGGATGGCAGACATCCGATGAAGGCTGGGCCATGCGCAAACTGCGCGGGGACAGGCGACTTTCTGCGGCTTCAGAACAAACTGTGCAGTTGCCTTAGCGGCTCGCGGCTGGCAAAGGATCGAGCAGCCGAGATCGTGAGCAAGGTGATGATTCCTGAAGCTCTGGATTATCCAGCATGAACATGAAAGTGGAAGAGAGTAGTGCGCCGGCAATCGAACGCGCTTCGATGGAAGCTGATATCGCATGCGTCGGATTCGGTCCGGCGATGGGCGGATTCCTGAGCACGCTGACACACGCCTGGAATAAGAATCCCGCCGATCCTGCATTTGAAAGCAAAGTTGCGCCGGGGCTGCCGCTGCAGGTGCTGTGCTACGAGCGTGCCGATGATATAGCGGCAGGCGTTAGCGGCGTGGTGACAGCGGCGCGGGGCATTCGCGAAAGCTTTCCTGACTTCAACCCGGCCGACGTTGCGATGACTGCGCCGGTGACGCGGGAACGAATCCTCTATCTGCTCGATCCGATTGGCGCAAGTCGCCGGCCGCTTCTTTTGCGGATAGGGGATCGCATCTTGCGCGCGCTGAGTGCAACGCTCGGTGTCCGGGACGATGCCTTTCATTTGCCGTGGACGCCGCGATTCCTGCACAAAGACGGTGGCCTGGTAATGTCGATTGGCCAGTTCAACCAGTGGGTGGGTGCGCAACTGATGGCTTCGGGGTTGGTACAGATCTGGCCGGCGATGCCTGTGAGCGAACCCCTGTTTAGAGAGAACGCAGAGCGAAACGGCGAAATGGTTGCCGGGATCCGCCTGACAGATCAAGGTGTGGACAAACAAGGATCGCCGGAGTCGGGATTTGTGGCGGGTATGGATGTGCGGGCCAGACTCACGGTTGTCGGCGACGGGCCGTTCGGCGCCGTTGGTATGGCGATCGACAAACGTGTTGGAATGCCGCAGGGCCACGATAAGCGCGAGTGGGCGATTGGCATGAAGTTCGTGATCGAGTTGCCCGAGAATACAACGCTTGAGGCTGGAACCGTATGGCATACCTTCGGCTATCCCGAGCCGGAGATTTTTGGCTTCCTGTATGTGCATCCTGAACGGCTGGCGTCGGTCGGCATCTTTGTGCCGTCGTGGCTTGGCGATCCGGGCCGTACAGCGTATCGCTATCTGCAGCACTTTATCCAGCATCCGGCGCTGTGGCGTCATTTGAAAGACGGTACGCTGCGCTCCTGGGGCGCTAAGTCGTTGGATGAATCTGGCATGCACGGTGAACCGTTCCTGGTGGGCGATGGCTACGCGCGCATCGGAGAAGGCTCGGGCTCAACGAACATGCTGGCGGGGTCGGGCGTGGACGAGGCATGGACGACCGGCGTGCAACTTGGCGAAGCGGTAATTGATCTGCTCCATGACGGGCGCAGCTTTACGCGGGAGAATCTTGCCGCCACTTACGAATTGCGTCGGCGTGTCAGTTGGATCGAACAGAACGCACGCGAAGCCATGAATGCGCGCAACGGATTCCATCGCGGATTTGTCACCGGGCTCATGGGCATGGCGCTCGCGGGGCTTACGGGCGGACGACTGTCGTTGGTCACGACCGTTCCACCCACCCACAAGCAGATCAGAAAACGCACTGTGCGTTCGCTTAAAGAGTTGAAGCGTCGAGAAGCCGCCATGCTCGCAATGGAAGATGGGCGCCCTCTGCACGATGCACTGATGTCGACACGGGGATGGCCCGAGGTCGCATTTGACGGCAGGGTCCTTGTCTCGCACCAGGACGCATTGTTGATGGGCGGAAAGGTGCAGGCATTGCCTGGGTACGCCGACCATGTGGTATTTCGCGACGCGGACCTCTGCATCCGCTGCGACGATAAGACGTGCATAGCCATGTGCTCTGGGCAGGCGCTATCACTGGGACCGGAATGCGTGCCGGTTTTCGAGCGCGAGAAGTGCGTGCACTGCGGCGCATGCCTGTGGAACTGCTCCCAAACCGCCGCTGATGGGCTGACCAATATTGTGTTTCGCGCGGGCTCGGGGGGATTACATTCTGCCGAAAACTAAAAAGGCAGCAGGAGTTTTTGGCTGCCGTGCAGGAATGCACAAGATTCAGTGGATTCAAGGGAGGACACAGGCTTCAGTGGAGGGTACGGGCTTTAGCCCTTACATTGACACCTATAAATTCAAGGGCTAAAGCCTCATGCATATTTGGACTCATGATGTACGTGCTAAAAGCCCGTACCCTCCCCCTCTCACCTCGGCATCCAGTCAATGCCAGGGAGGTGGACAACCTCACGCTAGAAACCAGGAGCCAGAAACTCATGCAATTACACATCGTTGTCTGCGCCGGCATCGTGCCGGATCCGCTCCAGACGCTGGAGCCGGTGATGGGCCCGAAAGGGCCTGGGCTCAAGAACGAAATGATGCTGCCGGCGGTGCTTGACCCGTGGGCGGCGAGTGCGCTCTATGAGGCTGCGAATCTCGTGGCAAAACATCAAGGAAGCAAGCTCTGGCTGGTCTCGCTCGGACCGAAGGCAAAGCTGCAGCAGGTAATGATGACCATCGCGCAGAAGGTAAGCTTTGAACTGGTTGCGATTGACGCGCCGGTGAGTGGCTTCGCGGATTCGCATGCCGCAGCCGCAGCGCTGACCGACGCAATCGATGCGATCGCGGGCCTAGAAAAGGCGAAGCTTCTCCTGTTTGGCGGATGGGAATCGGCGACGCGCGGTGCGGGCGTAACCTTGCAGATTGTCGGCGAGCGACTGGGCATCACGGATCAGTTCATGGGCGTGGACCAGATTGCGATGCGCGAGGACGGATCGTTCGAGGTACTGGAGCGCGTGGAGGGAGGTAGGCACCAGGTGTCGGTTTGCGAAGGGGCACCGGCCGTGCTGGGATGGGCCACGGGCAACCTTCCTGAGCCGCGCAACAATCCGCAGATAGGGATGGTCAACATGCGGACGGTGATGCCTGCACTGCTGAGGGCAAAGCCGACGTTACTCGCGGAGAATCGGCTGGAGTATGTTTCGGCGAGCCTGCCAAAACAACAGCGACAGACGCGCGTGGTCAAGGACATGGCCGCCGATGCCATCGCACTGGAACTCGTCGAGTGGATTGGAGCGAAGTAATGGCGGAATCGATTCTGGTTTTAACGCATGCGGACGAAGCGGGTTCTGAACTGACAAAGGCTTCGCTCGAGGTGGTGACGGCTGGCAAAGTGCTGGCCACGCGGCTGGGTGCATGCCTCGCGATCGGCATTGTTGCCGTGGATGCAAAGTCGGCGGCCAGTTCGATCGTTAGCTCGGGCACGCGCGTGCTTGGCGTCTCGGGTGGAGCGTTTGCACATGCGCGCTACGCCAGCGATGCGGCTGCCTGCTTGGCTCTTTGCAAGGCCGCGAATGCAACGATTGTTCTCGCGCCGGGCAGCTCTCGATTTGCGCGAATTGCCGCGGGGGTGGCGCATCGCATGGGCGGGTTCGTGGACACGCATATCACGTCGATTGGCGGCGATGCTTGCATTGAAGTGTCGCGCTGGTTCTATCGGCAGCGCATCGAAGCGACGATCACACAGACGGCGCGGCCGTGGTTCCTCCTTCTTGAGGGGGGAATGCATGCGCCGTTCGCAAACAAGGGGAGCGATGTCGAGATTGAAAAGGTCGCCGTGCAGTTGCCTGTCTTGCGCACGACGGTGACTGAACTACGCGTGCCGGCGCAGGATGCGCAGACGATTCGGCCGGATGCGAAGATGCTCTTTGTCGCCGGTGCGGGGTGGACCAAGAAGCAGCCTGACGGGCAGATACACGCCGCCGAAGCCGGCGATCTCATTCTGAATTTTTTGAACAGCACTGGCGCTTCGCTGGGCAGTTCGAAATCGCTTGTCGACCAGGGAGGCGACGGGCAGCCGGTACTTCCCTTCCTCACTCACATGAACCAGGTGGGGCAAACGGGATCGACGCCACGGCACGCGAAGGGCCTATCCACTTGCTGCCATGGCGAGGAGCCACACGTGGTGGGCTGGCGGTTCATCGGCGAGCGCAGAGCTATTTCGCTGGATACAAACTGCGGCTGGACCCGCGGCAAGGCCGATGTGGTGTACGTTGCCGATGCGTTCAAGGTGATGGCGAAGGTGAATGAGCTGCTGAGACGAGACTGACTCAATTTGGGTTCTGACCAAAGCTTAGCGTCGCCAGCTCCGATGAAGAATGCCCGAGCTTGAGGCTCGGGCATTCTTGTCATGCGTGTACTTTCAGCGAAAAAGCAGCCAAATTAGCGACCGCCGCCACCACCCTGTCCACCGCGTCCGCCGCGACGGCGACGCCGACGACGGTTGTTGTCCTTCGCTGCACCTGCTCCGCCAGCTCCAACAGGCCTGGGAGCTCCGCCCGCGACCTGGCCCACAGGAACCGGCGTGCCATCGGCGCGGTTGAAGTTGGGCTCGTTCTCCTCGTCGATCTCCTCGCCCTCTTCGTCGTCATCATCGAAGTCTTCCCCGCCCTCAATCAGAATTGTGCTCTGATTGGTGCGCGGCTGACGCTCGTCGAATTCATGCCGAGGACGCGCCGGTGCAGCAGCTGCTTCTTCAGTTTCAGTACCGCCAGCGACGGGCTCAGGTGCCTCTGTGGCAGGTGCCGACTGCGCCAGCTTAGCCTTCTGCTCGCGGATGAGCGCCTTGCGGCTGAGCTTGATCCGGTTGCCCTCGATGGCCAGAACCTTCACCATCACCTGGTCACCTTCGCGCAACTCATCTTTCACTTCCTTCACGCGATGCTCTGCAATTTCGGAAATGTGCAGCAAGCCATCGGTGCCCGGGAACAACTCGACAAATGCGCCGAACTCAGCCAGACGAACGACTTTGCCCAGATAAACCTTGCCGATTTCCGGCACGGCTGTGAGGTTCCCGATGATCTCGAGTGCCTTCTTAAGACCGTCGGCATCGCTCGAAGCAACACTGACCTTGCCTGTATCGTCGACATCGATCTTAGCGCCGGTCTGCTCGATGATGCCGCGAATCGTCGCGCCACCCTTGCCGATCAGATCGCGGATCTTGTCGGTCGGAATCATGACTGTCTCGATGCGCGGCGCGTACTGCGAACGCTCCGTGCGAGGTCCATCGAGGACCGCATCCATCTTGTCCAGCAGGAAAAGCCGGCCGCGTTTCGCCTGCTCCATTGCCTGCTGCAGGATCTCCCGGGTCAGTCCGCCAATCTTGATGTCCATTTGCAGCGCGGTAATTCCCTTCCGCGTGCCAGCCACCTTGAAGTCCATGTCGCCGTAGTGATCTTCCGCTCCGGCAATGTCGGTAAGGATGGCGAAGTCGTCACCTTCCTTCACAAGGCCCATCGCCACGCCAGCCACCGAGCCGCTCAGCTTGATGCCTGCGTCGTACAGTGCGAGGCTTGCTCCGCAAACCGAGGCCATCGACGAAGAACCGTTGGATTCGAGAATGTCGGAGACAATGCGAATAGTGTAGGGCGAGTCTTCTGCCGCGGGAAGAACTGCGGAGATGGCGCGCTCTGCGAGAGCACCATGGCCCACTTCGCGACGCCCCACGCCGGTCATACGTCCTGTTTCACCAACGCTAAAGGGCGGGAAGTTATAGTGAAGCATGAAGGTCTTCTTCTTCTCGCCTTCGAATGACTCGAGGCGCTGACCTTCATCGGCGGTGCCAAGCGTCGCGGTAACGAGAGCCTGTGTCTCTCCACGCGTAAACAGCGCTGAACCGTGAGTGCGCGGAAGAACGCCTGTCTCGATGCTGATCGCGCGAATCTCGTCGAACGCACGGCGATCGGGGCGAATGCGATCCTTGGTCACCTGCTCGCGGAACAACCTCTCGCGCAGATGCTCGTAATAGGTCGCGAGCTTCTTCTTCGCGTTTGGATCATCGGCTGGAAGTCCGGCAGCAAGCTCGTCCTTGATCTGCTTGACCAACGCGTAGCTCTCGGTCTTGGCGTGAGCCTTGGTGTCGAGTGCGTCCTTCAGGCGATCGCCGACCTTCGCTTTGAGTTCACCGAAATAAGCTTCGTCAAATTCCGGCGCTGCAAACGAACGCTTGGGCTTGCCGGCCTTCGACACCAACTCCTCAATCGCGGCCACAATCTTTTTGATTTCTATGTGCGCGAATTCGATGGCGGCGAGAATGACTTCCTCGGTCTCCTCTTTCGCACCGGATTCGATCATCACAATGCCGTCCTTGTGGCCGACTACCATGATGTTGACTGTGGTCGCTGCACGCTCATCGTAGGTGGGATTAATCACGAACTCGCCATCTACCCGGCCCACGCGCACCGCGCCAACCGTAGCGCTGAAAGGAATATCAGAGAGTGCCAGCGCACACGCCGCGGCGTTGATGCCAACTACATCGGGGTCATTCTGCTTGTCTGCGGAGAAAACCAGCGCGATGACCTGCGTTTCGTTCTTGAATCCATCGGGGAACAACGGCCGGATGGGACGGTCGATTTGCCGCGCCGTCAGGATTTCCTTCTCGCTGGGCCGGCCTTCACGCTTGATGAATCCGCCGGGGATGCGTCCGCCGGCATACGTGTACTCGCGGTAGTCCACCGTGAGGGGGAAAAAGTCGATGCCTTCCCGAGGGTCAGGAGACGCGACCGCGGTGGCCAGAACCACGGTTTCGCCCGTGGTGACCAGTGCAGCACCAGAAGCCTGCTTGGCCATGCGCCCGGTCTCAAAGACCAGACGCTTGCCACCAGCAAGCTCGACTGTCACTTCTTGTTTAGACATAGAGTCCTCGTTTCATTTTTCACTTGGGAAACTTTTGGGTAGGAATTACCGGAAATGCGGAAGGTGTATGGATGCGCCACAGCCGCCGAATGCGACTGCACGGAAGCAAAATGCCCGGGCCGCGCAGAGACTGGAGCTCGCCCACTGGCGACAGTTCTGCGTCGGCCCTGGCGGCACTTGCGATTAGCCAGGTACACCATGGCCCCAGGTTCTGAATAAAACGGGGCCGTGACCAAAATCCGGTCTGGGCGCTTCCGGGTCAACGTTGTCTTTCTGATTACTTGCGGATACCGAGCTTGCCGATTACGTCGCGATAGCGATCGGAATCATGCGTCTTCAGGTAGTCCAGCAGACGGCGGCGCTTGCTTACGAGCATCAGGAGGCCACGCCGCGAAGCGTGATCCTTCTTGTGGGTCTTGAAATGCTCGGTCAATTCGCCAATCCGCTCACTCAGAATCGCGATCTGGACCTCGGGGGAACCCGTGTCCTTCTCGTGGGTGCGGAAGCGTTCGATCAGGGTAGTTTTCTTAGCAGTCGCCAGCACGGCGGTATTACTCCTCTTGCGTTCTCAGTCCACTCTCAAGTGTCTAGATAGAGATTACCATGAATGACTTGCGCGAGTAACCCCGCATTCACTATCGCAATAGGAAACGATACCCGTGCATTCGAAGCAATACTTAAAATACAGTGATATCGAGTCGTGGAGTTCGATCAAGTGCAACGAAAGACAACCCTCTACATCGATATCGATGACACCATCATCGCCCAGGTCCTGCCCGGTTCTGGATTCGATCTCCGCCCTTTCGTCATCACCCAACTCACAGTCCTCGGCAGGATATACGACTGCTGCTGGCTAACCTCCTGGCCTTACGGCGACCCAGCTGCGCCTCAAGCAGGCATAACGGTAACAACACTCATGCGCTGTCTCTATGCCGCCGGCATCAACGAAACATTTCGTTACGCCGATTGGGATCGCGATCACCCCGACGGCAAAGCCGGTTTTATCCTCCGCGAGGGCGCGCCCCAAGACTGGTACTGGCTCGAAGATCCAATCTTGAAAGGCGAACAGGACGCCATAGCCGCAGCCGGCCAACTCGACCGATACATCGCAGTTGAACCGATCGGCCCATGGGGCTTCCTCGACGCGATCGAAGACCTCTTTCGCCGCACCGGGAAAACCAGCGCCGACATCAAACATGCCGCCGGCCGCCCTGAATGGTTCGATCGCAGTGCTCTTGATTCTGATAGGTGATTCGGGTTTGCTGACGAATTAGTTCCAAAAGTTGAACGGCCTCAGCCCGTATCACCCACGCGCCCGCAAAACCGTCATAATTCTCATAATGCCTTTTACCCTCTCCCACGCTGCCGCAGCTCTGCCATTCCAGCGCACGCGTCTCATCATGTCCGCCCTGGTTGTCGGCTGCTTTGCTCCCGATTTCGAGTATTTCCTTCCATTTGGACAGCACAACAGATTTGGCCACACATTAACTGGCATTTTTGAATTGGACTTGCCTCTCAGTCTCGCAGTGCTCTGGCTGTTTTATCGCTTTGCGAGGGAGCCGCTCGCCGCCTGCCTGCCCGAAGGAGCTCGAGAAAGACTTGATCGTGCCCCCCACGCCACCCCCATCAACGCCTTTTCCCGCCTTGCGATGATCGTGTTCTCCATTTTCGTGGGTATAGCCACACACATCCTCTGGGACGCGTTCACCCACCCCGGATGGGTCACCGACCACTGGCACTTCCTGAGCACGACCATTTCAATTCCGCAGCTCGGTCCTCGCCCCTGGTACGGGATTCTGGAGTATTTCAGTTCCGCTTTCGGAATCGTCGCTATTTTGCTTTGGTACATTCGTTGGTATCGGAACACTCCACCCGTCCATTCCAAACGGGAACGACTGACGAGCGACAGAATCGCCATGGCGTGTTTGTTTCTATTTGCCGCTGTCTTCGCACTCGTCCACGCAGCCGCATCCGGCATTCCGCACGGAGTCCGAGGATCTCAGCGGTTTATGACCGACTTGGCGATTACTGGAATCACGGTTCTATGGATCGAAATCGTGATCTATGGCGTGGTTCGAAATCTCAGCCGGTCGGTCAAACCCGCATAGGTGATTGCCGTTCAGTAACTCCCTGTCATGGAGCGCAGTTACAGCCTGAAGGTCAGGATCGGTCCAGCAGTATCGCTCTTCTGATCAGTCCCGGCAACTGCTGCTCCGCCGCCTCCGCCTTCCCCAGCGACTCCACCAAAGCATCAAAAAACTCGAACGACGTCAACGCAACGAGACATGCAATCATCTCGGATGTTTGTCCGCGCACCTGATCGCCGAGGTGCCCGATAACCCGTGATGCCCCCATCTTCCGGCGCTCGTTTCTTGCCCGGATTGCCTCTCCAAACTCGGGATCAACCGCCGCGATACCATGAATTCGCTTCAGCAACAACCTATTCTTCATCCAGAAATTCGAGAATACCTGGATGAATCCGTCGAGCATCGCCCCCGCATCGCTTGTCATCATCACTTCGCGCATGCGCTCCATGCCTGCGTCCCGCGCGATCTGATCGAATAGCGTCTCCAGCACTCCCGTTCTCGTGCCGAAGAGATTGTGAATAGTCTGCCTGGTCACACCGCTTGCCTTCGCCAATGACTCCATCGAGAAGTCACGCATCCCGCCCGTTTCTAGCTGGATCCGGGCAGCAGACAGCACTGCCACCTTGGTTCGCCCCATCTGCTCGAGGCGCTTGCCCAGCTCATAAGGGCGCTTGCAGGAAGAATTTCCGTTGCTTTCCACTGAACTCCATCTTATGCATCTTAATTACATTTGACAATATGTAAAACTAATATTAAGCTCTGATCCTGTCAGTGGGAGGTCGCTGATGCTCCAGCAGCCCAAATCCGCCCCCGTCCCTCAGACCACCTTGAGATCCCCCACCTGGCTCCGAGCAGGCTTTTGGATCTGCATCGTCATCTCCGTCGCGGTGGTCCTGCGGCGCGTCGTCGCGATTGCCAACCCCTCACACAACGGCCCACCCGAGGTGGCCGCGCTCGATAAAGTCTTTGCCTCCCACGCGCTGCTCACTCTGGCCCATATCTTCCCCGCTTTGCTGTTCGTCCTGCTTACGCCGTTCATTGTTTTCCGCTCCGCCAACCGTCCCGTCTGGATAAACCGCGCTTTCTATACCCTCGGCGCCATCGTCAGTCTCACCGCCTACGCCATGAGTCTCTACTCCGTTGGGGGCTGGACCGAGCGATCCGCCGTCCTGTTTTTCGACACGCTCTTCGTCCTTTCTCTTGCCCGCGCCTGGGCATACCGCCGGCAAGCTGACAGCACGCAAGAACACCGCTGGCAACTACGAGCCATCGCCATCCTGCTCGGCATCGCCACCACGCGTCCAGTGATGGGCCTTTTCTTTGCAACCGCCCGGCTCACACATCTTCTGCCGCAGCAGTTCTTCGGCATCGCGTTCTGGATCGGCTTCTCCATCAACGTTCTCATCTTCGAGCTATGGATACGCTCCGTCGATCGTCATCGAGAACGCGCTTTCGGCTCGCAAATTCATCCTTCCCCCCTGAGGAGCGGAATATGACTTTGACAACGCCGCACATCGCCTCAAGCTTGAATATCAAGCATCAAGGCCCACCGCTCTGGTTGCTTGCGATTCTCTATACGTTTCTGTTCAACGCAGGCCTCTTCCCTGTCACGATGTACGGCGGCCTGCCCTACTGGCCAGGCCCATGGGAGTCGCCCGCCGTCATCGCGACGTTCTTCCAGACGCAAACCTCGCGTGTGCTTGCCTGCATTTTTCTGCAAACAGGTGCGAACATCTGCCTCGGCCTCTTCACCGCCGTTGTCGTGAGCCGCCTGCAGTTTCTAGGTGTGCGCGCAGCCGGTGCGACCATCGCCCTCTTCGGCGGATTCCTCTGCGTTTTCGACAGCCTGGCGGCCGGATTCACGGCCTGGACGCTGATTCGCCCCGCGGTCGCCTCAAATCCACCCATCCTGGTGGCCCTCAATTACCTGTCCTACGCCTTTGGTGGGCCCGGATTCTCCATCCCCATGGGTCTGCTGATGGCCGGCGTCTCCGTGTCGGCGGGCCTCAAGAAACTCATCCCCAGATGGATCATGATTCTCGGCCTGTTTCTCGCAGCCTGTGGCGAACTGAGCGTCTTCCACCTCATCAGCCCGCAACTTCTCTTCCTGATTCCACTCACACGCTTCCCTGGCTTTATCTGGATCATCGCAGTAGCTTTCGCATTGCCGAGGTACCGCAAGGAACAACCCCTTGCCGCCGCTGCGTGAGCATAGGCCAGCCTTGCGACCGCGCACGACTTCCACCACTCACGGTTGCGGCATCAGCTTTGAAAGCGCACGGCTCACACGCTGCTGAAATGATTGTTACTTTGAAAGGGCACGGCTTTAGGCGTGCCCCCCGGTATCTCTTCCTCGGAGGTGTCATCCTGAGTTCCGCACGTTTCGGGCTCCATCACGCATCAGCGCGAAGGGGTGGCGAAGCGGAGAGAACGAAGGATATGCTTTCTGCTTTTTCTCAACGCGCGAATAATCTCTCGTGATGCCGTATGTCGGCGGTTACTGCCCCGGCTCCCTCCAATAATTCGCGCGCGCAATAATTTTTGCCCCATAATCTTCCACCGTGTGCACACGAATCGTATGCAAACCCGGCGCGGGGTCCGAAGGACTGAAGGTAATCAAATAACGATTCCGCACATCTTTCGCCGCCTCCATCACCCGCGCTTCAAAGCGCCGGTCGCCGGTAAACGTGGTGTACTCTCCGCCGCTCATGATCGCAATCTGCTTCGACACATTCTTCTTGAAGGCCTGCACCGCCATCACCAGTGTGGACACCATGTTCAGAGCGCGGTCCTCGCCATTGTCCTTGATGTCGTGCGCCAGTTCCGCCTTTGATGGCGAATACGAGATGCTCAGCACCAGCACATCCGACCGCCCAATCTTGCTCACCAGCTGCGCCGGCTTGGTGTGCTTGCTTCCGTGATCGCGCTCCTCGCTGATCAGCAGCAACACCCGCCGGTACTCCTTCGGCTGGTCCTGCAGCAGATCCACTCCATAGCTGATCGTGTCCAGAATCGCCGCCCCGCCGTCTCCCTGTTCAAGCTCCTGCAAACTCGCCGCCAGCTCTTCTTCTGAGTGCGTGAAGTCATGTATCAGCCGCGGCTTCGATCCAAACCCCACCAGCGCCGCCTGGCTCCGCGGATCGGTCAGAAACACATCGAGCAGCGGCCCCAGCTTTTCCAGCTTCTGAAATTCCAGTGCACCGGCTCTTCCCTCCTCCATCGCGACAACGAGAGCCACGGGCGCCGTGTCCAGTTCCTCCTGCACATGAATCTTCTGCGGAACCCCGTTGTCTTCCACCACAAAATCCGACTGCTTCAGCCCGTAGACAATGCCGCCCCCATGCGGCTTCTCCACGAGCGTCGGCACCAGCACCTCATTCGTTGTTATTCGGATCGTCGGCGAATCCGCACGAGTTCCCGGCATCGGCTTCGGGGGCTCGATCGGGGGCAGCTGCTGCGCCTGCGAAAGCGCCGTAAACAACAAACCACACAAGACCACAAAAAGGGCCAATCGAACCGATGCCAATCTCATCCTCTGAACCAACTCCCGGATTCCATCATATGGCGACCGTGCGCTGCCCAATGTGGAGATTTGAATCACCGGCGCAGATGACGCAAGAGCTGAGTTGATCATCGTATAACGTCCGGATGGCCCATCACTCGCCCAGAACACGTTAATGAGTGCTTTGCCTATTCACGACAGTTTTCTGTCGTTTGAGCACCTCCACGCGATGGATCAGCAGCCGTGATGCAGATTTTGTCTTTTGCTTGCGGGTGTGCTAGTTTGTGAATCCTCTGCGCAGCTGCTGCGCTCGCAACAAGTTCGCTCACACGAGGTCAATGTGAAAAGAGAACGCCTAACACGGATCGTCTTGGTGATCGTGGGGCTTTTGAATCTGGCGATCATTTATCCGCTCTATATGGACCTGCGGCATTCCAGCTGGCTTTTGGAGCAGAAGAACGAGGTCGAGCCGATGTTTCTGAGCTTCTTTATTCCGGTCGGGGTCTCTCTGCTGGTTGCCGCAAGGAGACCATCTGAGCATCGCTCGATGATTGCCCTGGCCGCTTGGTGGCACATCTCCCATGGCGTAGTGATGGCTATTCAAAGCGTGGAAGCCTGGATTCACGGCGTCCACAGGAAC
>Ga0210386_10001712_pt1 | contig 19250 bp, 10 predicted proteins | sample IncBWH32OmetaG_FD_160091 | JGI IMG/M metagenome (GOLD analysis project Ga0210386, IMG submission 160091) | Forest soil microbial communities from Barre Woods Harvard Forest LTER site, Petersham, Massachusetts, United States - Inc-BW-H-32-O ... | reverse complement strand
TAACATACCAGGCAAAACCGGCACGAGGAGAAAGGTCCTTGAAATCGGACGGGTAAAGAGTCTTCCCCACCCCCTGCTGAACCAGACCCTGCGCCGGACTGAAATTACCCCACAGTCCATTAACTTCTTGCATTGGCGAGACGTAGGAATAGCGCAACCCGAGATTGAGTGTCAGCTTCGGAGAAATGCGCCAGTCGTCCTGCGCGAATCCCGCGTACGAGGCCCACTTTTCTTCACGATTGGCGTTTCCGGCCAGAAGTTGCCCTGCAGCGGGATAACCGGAGAAGAAGTCCTCGAGTGGCGTGGATCCGGCAAGATTCGGAGTCTGTCCGCCGTTGAATTGAACTAGGCCCCGCCCAGTGTCATAGATGGCGTTGGTGAGATCGATATCCGCGAACTCGACGCCAAACTTGAAGCTGTGCTTTCCGGTCAAATAGGAGACGCTGTCCTGAAGATCGTAATACTGGTTGGCGAAATCTTGCGGCCGGTTGTGCCAGCTGCCCAGCTTTTCAAAATGCTTCAGGTTAATATTTGGCAACCCGCCAAACGTCGCCACGCCTGTGTCAACGGGGTAGCCCGAGCCGCAACCAGTCAGGGTGCACAAACCGCCCGAACCGTTTGGAGCAATCGTGTTGTCGTCGGTGACAAATCCGTAAGTAATTTTGTCATAACCGAAGCGGGCATCGTTCACCAGCTTGGAATTGGCTGCATAAACCCAATCGCTGCTGACCGTATAGACGCGGATCAGGTTCGTGTCCTTAAAGAGTGAATTCACGAAAGGATGGTCCATTCCGTCGCCCTTGTAAGCGTCATCCAAGAATGACCCGTTCATGGAGTTCTTGTCGTTCAGGTGATAATCCAGTTTTCCCAATCCGTTATCGGAAATATTGATGTTGGGGAATGTGCTGATATAGTTTTTGCTACCCGTCGGATTGTTGGGCCACAGACCGCCGGTGCAAACAGATGCAGGAGTCAAAGTTCCGGTAGGACACCCTGCCAAATTCAAACTGACTTGACTGACAGGAATTCCCTGGGATTGCAAGGCCATGATCGCGTCCACCATGCTCTGAGCGCAGTTTCCTGCCACGCCAGAGGGACAATTCGGTGTGGACGGTACTGGGAGGCCACCAACCGTTGACGGAATGCCGCTCGTGCCAATGGCATTGCCGATCTGGTCGCGCAAGCCTTCATACGCGGCAAAGAAAAACAACTTATCTTTCTTGATAGGACCGCCAATCACGCCGCCAAACTGCTTCAACTGCACGGGAGTCTTGGCGCAATAAGCCGGTGTATTTTGTGGGGCGCAAGTGTCTGGCGCGCTGGCCACCGAGGGATCGAAGATGTTGCGAGCGTCGAAATTAGAGCTACGGTAAAAGCCATAAGCCGAACCGTGTAATTGATTGGTTCCGGATTTGAGTCCGACGTTAATGACGGCGCCGGGCTTCCAGCCATATTCGGCCTTGGGATTTTCTTCCATGTTGAATTCCTGAATGGCATCGACCGGCAGAATCGTTGCGCCATCCGTAATGAAGCTCGGCGTGTTGGACAAGGGCCGCGTGTCATACCATTCCACGTTGATGATGCCTTCCAGCATCCAGACCGATTCATCCGGGCGAATATTGTTGGTGCTCTGGGTCCACGGCCCGCCGCCGGGTTGCAGGACAACGCCAGGGCGAAGCGACATCAGGTTTTGATAATTGCGGCCATTCAATGGCATGTCGTTAATGTCTGCGTTATTAATCGTGCCGCCCAAAGTGGCATTGCTCGTTTCCACCAACGGGGCCGATTCATTGACGGTTACAGTCTGCTCCTGTTCACCAGGTTGAACGGTCATGTCAACTCGAACTTCCTTCCCCACTTCGATGAGGATATTCTGTCGTTCGAGCTTCTTGAAACCTTTGGCATCGGCGGTAACCGTATAGGTCCCGGGAGTCAAGTTGGGAGCGTTATACTCTCCCGCATCATCCGTAGTCAGTGTTCGTGTGATACCTCTTGCCGTGTCGGCAACGGTTACTGTCGCGCCTGCAACCACCCCACCGGATTGATCCGTAACGCTTCCAAGAATCCGGCCATTCGTGCCTTGAGAAAATGCCGGCACACAGAGCAGAATGACGCCCATCGTGACTACCAGCAATCGAATGGCGCTTTCGCACCATCCAATTGAAGGCCTTTCATTTTTTGGATTTAAATGGCCCATTTCTCACCCCTTGATTGGATTGTGACCTTGAACTTAAAAGTCCGGACATAAATTCCCACCCCGATCGTGCAAAAAGCGGACGCACTTCCACTGCATCAGAAACGAATCACAAACAATGACTCGAATCAAACACACCAGTGACTACGTCATGAATTTGTCGCGACACCCAATACAAATACATGTATGGATCGAACCCTGCTTCCTGGAGTTGGCCGATTTCAATTTAGTTTCCCAACAGATAATCAAAGTTAACGTTGACAGCACCCATACTTATGAGTGATAGGAGCGTAATTGCACGAGGAATAAAAAGTCAATGGAATTTTAGCGGCAGGTTTTTATAAAAAATACATGTACAGGAAACATGGTATGCGCCATGTATCGATTCTCAGCATTTTATTTAACGAACAATCATCAATTTTGCCTTACCACTTGGCGGCCGCACCTCGGTTGTGGGCCCAGCTTACCGTATATCTCCGCAGCCAGGTCTCATCCAAGAATTTCGTTTCGCAGGAAACAATTGCAAGCGTGAGGGCCGCAGCAAAATCGCTACATTTGATTGACGGATAATTGGCCTCGGCAAACAACAGCCTTGTTCACCAATATCTGATGCCCGACGCGTGTTCCTGCTTTCCCGATCTTTGGGTTTGTAAAATCAAAGTTGTCGGTAAATTCAAATTTTTCATCGCGAATTTCGAATATGCCGATGTCAGCAACATTGCCCACACGCAATGTACCGAGTTGCATTCCGAAATCGAAAACCTGCGCGGGATTAACTGTCACCCGCTCAATCACCTGCTCCAGCTTCATTCCCAGGGCCATCATCTTTGACATTACATTGGGCAGATCGCCAGTGCTGTGAGTTGCCGCGGCTACAGTAAGATCCGAACTGATAGTGTCCGGCAGGAAATCCTGCTGAAACGCCTGCTCGGCCACATCGAAACTGATCGCATTGCGATCCGCTCCGACATCGAAAAGAATTCCGCGCTCCCGGGCTTCACGAACTCCAGGCAATATCTTGCCGCGACTATCCAGGATGCCGTTTTCAAAACCATGGAAGCAATGCGTAAACACATCCCCTTTTCGCATAATTTTCATCAGGTCAGCTGAAACGTTGGCCGTATTCATGGCATGGACCATCAATGGGAGACCTGCGGCTTCCGCTGCTTCGACAGCCTTTTTCATAAGGGCCGGCTCGAAATCCATCGGATGACTGGAAACCTCCCTGTCGAGGTGAATCTTGATTCCAACCACGTCCGGCCTGTAATCTTTCGCGGCCTTGGCGACCGATTGGGGAAGCACAAAGTCCGGAATATACATGTCGCGATAATAGTTTGGACACTCATGAATCGTCATCGTTCCAAGCGCCCCGATATCCACCAATGGGTATATCCGGGTCGTCGAATTTCTAACCACATGCTTAATAAATGCACCCACCATGATGAAACCAGTGGAGCCGGCATCCACGACTGTGGTCACACCCCTGCCGAGGCAATAGTGGTCCGCATTCATTCCGCTTCCCACGCCGTCAAAACAATGAACGTGAAGGTCAATAAATCCTGGAGTGACGATTTTGTCTTTTGCCGAATATACCGCGGATGCTCGGTTCTCCGGGATGTCCGCGGACATTTCAACAATTTTTCCTCCCCTCACCGCGACATCCATCCGTGCATTCAAACGCTGCCCCGGATCATGAACGGTACCGCCTTTTATCAGCAGGTCGAAAGACGGAGCCGATGTTTGAGCTGGCGTCTCATTAGGGCTCTCATCAGAGGCAGTCTTCGATTCCGCCGAGGGAAGAAGGCTCCCGGACGCGAGCAATGCTGTCCCACCAGCGACTAAATTCCTGGAAAATTGCCGACGCGTCAACATGGGTACCGCCTTCCGCCGATGATTGTGAGGTTTGGAACCACAGAGATTGGTCGAGCCACCGATAAAAGTCTTGCAGATCTTCCCAATATGACTAACCGAATGAGAGACACTCTATCAGATATCCAGCAGCAGTTTATTTCGATTTTCGGTGCGAAGTTAAGATGAAAAAAATCGAGAGGGGTGACCTTCCACCCCTCTCGAAATTGCTGAGCCTTCTACTGATTAAATTAGAACTGGAGCTTCAAGCCAACCTGCATTCTGCGCTGGCCTCCAGAACCGAGTTGTGGGCTGCCACCCGCAACGTCCGGCGTGGCGCATCCGCAACCGAACTGCGACCCATTCGAAAGGTCATTCCCTGTTGCCCAGCCATTTGCCGATCCGTACGGATTGGCGCTGAGTGGATGATTAAACAAATTGAAAATCTCGGCCCTGAACTGAGCGCTATATCGCTCCCTGAAGGTGAAGACCTTGAAGACCGAGAAGTCCACGTTTTTGAAACCGGAATCGCGGAAGATGTTTCGGCCCATATTGCCAAATGACCCGCCGGCTTGTGCCGAACCTGCGGGAGGGGTAAGGACCGTTTGTCCATTACGGGACACAAAGCAGCCAAACGCTGCCAGGTTGGCTTGATCAGCCGCATCGGTCATGCATTGAGTCCACATCGCTGAGGATTGGGCGGCAGAATAGTTCGTTGCAATGCCGTTAATTCCGCTCGTTATGCTGCATCCCCCTTGTCCAGGTCCGGTGCAATAGGGGTTGCTATCCGGCCCAGAATTGAAGTTGGACGGAGAACCGTTGATATTCCAGCGGTCGGTTGCATCGCCGCCGCGGAAATCGTTGCTGAAGTCAACAACGTCCCAAGGCTGAGCCGACTGGAGGCTGACGATCGCGTTTACTTTCCAGCCTTCGAGCATTTGGGCATATCCCTTGAGTCCGGGGATATCATAGGTGGTGGTGAACGTGAACCGGTGTCGAATGTCAAAGTCACCGCTGGCGTATTGTGCAGCGACATTATTACTGTCCTGCGGGAGATAACTTGTGCGGTTCAAGGATCCGGTATCCAAGCCGTGGCTATAGGTGTAGCCAGCGATAAAGGAGAAGCCGTGCGAAAGCCGCTTCGTTAGCGTTGCCTGGAGACTGTTAAAATTGGACCGGCCGTCGTTTGAATCCTGAAGGATCCAGTTCAGATACGGAAACGCGCCGTGCCCATTGGCGGCGGTGAAGAAAGGCTGCCCCCCGGGATTTGACGCGCTCACGAGCGAAGGAACCGTTTCGTTCAGATCGCGGAATCCAAGCAGCCGCGAACCGTGATCTCCGACGTAGCCAACCTCAAGCGATAAATTGTTCCCGAATGAATGTTGAACTCCCAAATTCCAGTTCGTGACGTATGGAGTTTTGAGGTTTGGTGAAACAGCCATGATATTGCACTGGCTGGCATCCAACCCATGTTTAGCATAGGGGCTGGTATCTCCGCAGACCGTGCTGGCGTTACTCGGAAAAACCACCCCATTCCAATTGAGTTGGTTACCCGTCAACGCGGCGGAAGACAACGTAATCAAATTGCTGCCAGTCGGTGCGGTACCGGTGCCCAATCCGTTCGTTTCGAGAATTGCTCCCGTTGGGACGGAGCCGAGGGAGACTGAGTTGGCGCCGCCACCTGTGAACCCGTTCTGGCTCAAGTACAGAACCGCATCCAGCGTCGAATAAATAATGCTGAAACCGCCGCGAACTACGGTCTTTCCATTTCCCGCCATATCCCAGGCAAAACCCAGGTGAGGAGAGAAGTTGGTGCGATCAGGAGCCCAGTCCGTTCCACCAGCAGGCGGCTGAATCATGCCCTTCGTAGGATCGAAGTTTCCCCAGTGGTCGTTCACTTCCTTCATGGGGGAAGCATACGAATAGCGAAGTCCGAGATTCAGGATAACTTTCGATGTGATCCGCCAGTCATCTTGAAAAAAGACGGCCGGAGAATTCCAAGTTTCGTGGAGGGCAGCATTGCCCGCGAGGATGTTTCCGCTCTTTGGAGCGCCGCAGAAGAAGTCTTCGAGCGGCGTCGATGCGCCCGCCAGCTGCGGGCATACCCCTCCTTTGAATGCAATCAACCCACGGCCGGTATCGTAAATGGCGCTGGTAACGTCAATGTGGGCAAACTCAAATCCAGCCTTAAAGGCATGTTTCCCCATGAGATAGGAGAGGTTATCTTGGAAGTCGTCGTACCAGTTTCCCCAATTTTGAGGGCGGTTGTGCCAGCTTCCGAGTTTCTCAACACCGCTGATATTGATGTTCGGCAATCCTCCGAAAGCCGTTACACCGGTGTCAATTGGCAAACCTGACCCGCCCGTAAGACCCGATCCGTCGGGCTTGAGCGCGTTATCGTCAGTCACGAAATTGTAAGCCACTTTATCGTAGGCAACTTTTACGTCATTGACCAATTTCGAATTGGGAACCCAGACCCAGTCGCCACCGATCGTATATGTCCGGACGACATTCGTGTCCTCGAAAATCTTGTTCACGAACGGATGATCCATCCCGGTGTTGGTATAGTTACCAATCATAACCATCCCATTAATGCTATTCTGATTGTTCAGGTGATAATCGATTTTTGAAATCCCGTTATCGGTAACCAGAGTGTTAGGAAACGAAGCGGTAAAGCTCTTAATGCCACTCGTGTTGACGGGCCAGGAATAGCTCGGGGGGGTGCACACAGAAGCAGTGGTCAATGTGCCTGCCGGACATCCCGCCAATGCCAAGCTAACAGGGCTGATCGCTACATTCGCTGCCTGGTCCGCTATGATCGCATTCACAAAACTGACCGACGAGCCTGGGACGTAATTCGTCTCAGGAACGCCTGCAGTTACCAATGGAACGCCGACGAGATCACGGGCACCCTCGTAGCCTGCAAAGAAAAACAGTTTGTCTTTCTTGATAGGACCGCCGACCACGCCTCCGAACTGCTTGAGTTGCAATGGCGCGAGTGCGCAGGGTTCGGTATTGTTATTGGCGCATTTTGGATCACCATTTACGTTAGGGTCAAAAAGGTTGCGGGCGTCCCAGGCCTGGCTGCGGTAAAAGCCGTACGCCGCCCCGTGGAACTGGTTCGTGCCGGATTTGATTCCGACGTTAACTACGGCGCCGGGCTTCCAGCCATATTCCGCCTTCGGGCTAATTTCGGTGTTGAATTCCTGAATCGCATCGACCGGAAGAATCGTCCCACCATCAGTAAAGGGCGTGGGCATGTTGCCAATCGGACGAGCGTCGTAGAAGTTCACGTTGATTACACCATCGACCATCCAAACCGTTTCGTCAGGTCGGACGCCGTTGGTGCTCTGCGTCCAAGGTCCGCCGCCCGGTTGAAGGACGACGCCGGGGCGGAGGGACAAGAGGTTCTGATAGTTGCGTCCGTTCAGTGGCATATCGCTAATTTCGGCGTTATCGAGCGTGCCGCCCAGAGTTGCGTTGGTCGTTTCGACCAAAGGCACCGCTTCCGTAACGGTTACGGTCTGTTCCTGTTCGCCGGGCTGGACGGTCAGGTCCACGCGAACTTCTTTGCCTACGCCAAGTTCGACGTTCTGGCGTTCCAGCTTCTTAAAGCCTTTTGCCTCGGCGCGAACCATGTAAGTGCCTGGGGTCAGGTTCGGAGCGTTGTATTCGCCAGCGTCGTCCGAAGTAAGTGTGCGCGAAACTCCGCGCGCTGTGTCTATGACGGTTACCGTGGCTCCTGCCACCGTGCCGCCGCTTTGGTCAGTTACTGTTCCTAAAATGCGCCCTGTGCTGCCTTGCGCAAATGCGGACGTACAAAGAAGAAGAACTCCCAACGTAACGGCCAGCAATTGGATGGCGTTCTTACACCAACCCATTGAAGGCCTGTTACCCTTCGAATTTAAATTACCCATTTCAGACCACCTCGCTTGAATTGAAATATTGGTTTCCAATCTGGCCCCAGGTTCCAAACCCATCCCCGACTGTTTGAAACAAATCAACGTCTCCCGGGTCACCGATAACTAAACCGAGAGCGAATTGATTGCGGTATGAAGGTGGTCACAAAAAATAAATTAAAATAGAAAGGTGCATCCAAACGCTTAAAATTTTTTATGTACCCGAAAAAAAAGTACACGCATCTATGGTCAAGTAATGAACCGTCTACAAAGCGTTTGATTGGTCCCTAAAAAAGCCGTCCAGGCAAATAGACAGCACCCCAACTACAGTAGTGGGTGGAGCCTAATTCCAAGGGGATTATGAAGTCAAGAAGTATTTATGGCGGAGGGTCCAAGCCACGAATAGCCTCATCAAATACTTAGAAAGCTTCCGGCAGGCACTTCCATAAAATTTGGCTTAATTATTAAGGCTGCGGAAAAACCCAATACTCTGTCATTCTGAGCGAAGCGAAGAATCTCTCCTTGTTTCTTTTCCTATACTCAGATCGAAGAGAGATTCTTCGCTTCGCTCAGAATGACAGAACAAGGTCTTTTTTCCGCAGTCTGTTAATTGCTTGTCTGCGTGATGGGAAGGCGTATCTGAAACACGGAACCTCGCCCTGGCGCGCTCTGCACTTCTATGGTTCCGGAATGAACTTCTGTAATCCAACGCCCAATCGAAAGACCCAGGCCCACACCACCGAGTTCGCGAGTGCGCGCTTTATCCGCGCGATAAAACCGCTCAAATACATTCGGCAAGTCATTTTCGGTGATGCCGATTCCAGTGTCACGCACTTGCGCGATGGCATAGCCGTTGTTTCTATGCAGGGAAACTTCGACTTGCCCGTTGGCGGGCGTGTATTTCACCGCGTTGTCGATCAGAATTAAAAAGAGCCGCCTCAGCGAGGTAGCATCTCCCCGAATCCACATGGAATCGGAAGAAATCTGTTCCTGGAAACCAATCTGCTTGGCTTCGGCCAACGCGCTTCCCTGATGGCAGGCTTCTCGCAAAACTTCGGTTACATCGGTCGGGGAAAAGTGCAGCGTTTCCGCACCGGAATCTGCACGCGCAAGAAACATGAGTTGCTCGATCAGCCGGGAAGTTTTTTCGAGTTCGTCGAGAACCTCGGCAATGACGTCCCGATATTCTTCCGGCGAGCGAGCTTTGCGCAGGGAAAGCTCCGCGCGCGTGCGCATCACGGCAACCGGCGTGCGTAATTCATGCGAAGCATCAGCGGTGAATTGCGTAATTTTTTTAAAAGCAGCTTCCAGGCGATCGAGCATGCCATTGAGCGTTTCCGAGAGCCGCTGCAACTCATCGCCCGTGGAAGGGACAACCAGCCGGCTTGAAAGATTCCGCGCGCTGATCGTACGCGCCGTTTTTGTGATTTGATCGACAGGAGCGAGCGCGAGTGTGCTGATCCAGTATCCGCCTAACGCCGAGCAGATGAGAAGCAATGGAATCGCAATGTATAAAAGCAATTCAAAGTGATACAACGCTTCGTAAAAATCGTCCATTTCAAACGCGGATTGAATGAAATAAGGCTCGCCATCCACAATGACTGTCAGGTTTCGTATGCGCAGCGGAACATCGTTCCCCGTGTATTCCGAAATTTTCGGCGAAGAAGCTGACGATCGCGGTACTCCGTAATCGCTCATAACCTTGGACCGATACAGCCAGTTGCCTTGCGCGTCCGCAACCTGCAGCAGCGCTCCGCCCGCCCGCAATTCCGTGTGCTCGCGCAGCCCTTCCGGCAGATCGGCCTTTGTGCCGCGCTGAATGTTTCGTTCGATCAGTTGATGCACGCCCTCGGCGCGAATTTGCAGTTCCTCGTCCACCGTCTGGCGAATGCTGTGACGCATGGCGAGGTATCCGCTGACGCCAAACGCGGGCAACACCACGGCGAGGACCGCGAAGTACCAGGCAGTCAGTCGAAGTCGAATGGGCAGCGTCATCATGATGCTTTGGTAGTGTCTCGAATCGTGTACCCGGTTCCGCGAACCGTTTGGATCAGTTTAACCTTATGATCGCGATCTACTTTATTGCGCAATAAACTGATAAAAGCATCGAGCGTGTTTTCCTCGACGTCATCGCTTTCATCCCACACGGAATGAACGATGGTGTTTCTCGGGACCACGCGCCCGGCGCGGCGCATCAAGAATTCCAGCAAACGAAATTCAGTCCGGCTTAAAGAAATTTCCTCGCCGTCTCTCGTAACGACATGCGCGGCCGGATTCAATATTAAATCCCCCACCTGCAAAACCGTTGGGCGCGCGGCGGAACCGCGCCGCGAAATCGAACGAAGCCGCGCCAGAAATTCCTCAAACGAAAAGGGCTTGGTCATGTAATCATCCGCGCCGATGTCGAGCCCTTTCACGACATCCGGCACGGTGTCGCGCGCGGTCAGCACAAGGATCGGCGTTTCATTGCCGCCTTTGCGCAGACGCCGCGCCACCTCATAGCCGTCAATCCCAGGAAGCATCAGATCGAGCACGATCGCGTCATACTCAAGCGCCTGAGCCATTTCCAGTGCGTCGCGACCATCGAAAGCAAGGCTGACGGAGTGGTTCTCTTCCTCCAAACCTCTTTTCAACAACTCCGCCATCTTCCTTTCGTCTTCCACTATAAGCACATGCATGGCCACCACGCTCCAATCAGATCACAATAACCTGAAAATGCACTGAAACAACCTGTACATAAATTTTAGACTGTTTTCGCAATTGCGGGGAAGCAAAAGCGAAACCCGACGTGAAAATGGAGCCATCCATAAAAACTGACAACGAGTCAAAGCGTTTTTGGACGGGCACTTCGTCACGGTATTCGTCAATCTGGCAACCTGATCGGCAAGCGGGGTTTCCAAAAGGCAAACTCAAGCACGAATCGGTGGAAATTTTTCCATATGGTCCTCTTTGGGATAGAGGTCTTGTGGTGAGCAACGCGTTCCACTCCTACCCCGGCCTCGAAAACATTGGCGCAATGGACGAGTGCTTCCCCGTGGCGAATGGAATAGAAATGTCAGGTAAGGTATTAAGGTTTCATTCAGGTTGAAAGAGTACGATCATCGACAACGCTAGGGGTCTGATCTGAATTAATATTATTTATCAGAGTCGCGTCTACAATTCGTTCATCGATAACGAGTCCATGCCGTAAAGGGGTTGTCATGAAAGCTATTTTAGCCACACTGGCGGTTTTTTTATTTTGGGGACCGGCAGCGAATGCGCAAGTGGCTGGTGGATCGATTACCGGCACGGTGGCGGGAGAAACCGGGTCTGTGATGCCGGAAGTCCGCATCTCCGTAAAGGATTTGAGCACGGGGCTTACGCGAAATGCGACGACCAATACTGCCGGCCTTTACAGCGTGCCGGACTTGGCCCCTGGAAGTTTTGAAATGACGGTTTCCGCTAGCGGATTTACGACGCAGCTATGGACGAGTATCACGGTTTCCGCCGGGGTAGAGCGAATCTTGAATGTTGTTATGCATCCGGGCGACCCGAAGCAGATGGTCCGCGTTGTCGCGCCGCCAGCGCTGGTCAGCGAACCCTGTCCCGCAGTCTGCGGCAGCGCCAATTCCAACACGGTTCGTGACACTCCCTTGAACGGGCGCGATTGGGCCGCGCTTGCCACCTTGCAGGCCGGCGTATCCTCCGTGCAGAACGGCAGCGCGAGCGGTGGCGGAAACACCGATCGCGGATTCGGTGCAGCGGTCAGCATTTCCGGATCGCGGCCGGATCAGAATGCTTACATTCTCGATGGGGCGAGTATCAACGATTATGCGAACGGCGCCCCGGGCAGCGTGCTCGGCGATAATCTCGGAATCGACGCCGTGGAGCAGGTCTCCGTACTCGGGAGCAATTATCCCGCGGAGTACGGACGAACTTCGGGCGGCGTAATCAACGTCGTGACGCGGTCTGGGAAGGATTCCTTCCACGGCTCGGTTTACGAGTTCCTGCGCAACAGTGCTCTGGACGCCCGCAACTTTTTCGATCCGGCGACGATTCCCCCATTTAAACGCAATCAATTCGGCGGATCGGCAGGATTGCCGATCCGTAAGGGCAACACTTTCGTTTTTGGAGATTACGAAGGCCTGCGCCAATCCCTTGGCGTGACCACTGTGGATACGGTGCCCTCCGCCGCGGCGCGCACTGGCCTGCTCTCCTTTTCGGACCCTTCGCAATTCCCGTCCACCTGCGCGCCCACGTCGCCAGGCTCAAATCAATGCCAGCTAACCGTGGATCCCTCGGTGGCGAAATTCCTTTCCGCGATGTTTTTCCCGTTGCCGACAGATCCGGTACCCGCGGGAAGCAACATCGGGGTTTTCCGGTTCGCCGCGCAGGAAGTAACTACAGAAAATTATTTTACCGGGCGATTCGATCACCGATTCACGGATCACGACAGCTTCTACGCGACTTACATTCGGGACAACTCCACAACGGTTCAGCCGGGAACCTATGGCGAATTGTATTCCGATATCGTTTCCAATCGCCAGGCGGCCACGCTTCACGAGCAGCACATTTTCAGCAGTAACTTCTTGAACGCAGCCCAATTCGGTTTAACCCGGGCCGTCGGAATCATTGGCAAGGTCGACCGAATCGCTCCGGCCTATCAATCGGTTATGACCGATCACCAATACGCATTCGAACCGGGAGGATACGCTGGGGACATTCAGAGCATTCCGGGAGTGACCAGCTTTTTGGGAGCGCCGACTGCGGAAGGCTACATTCCTTCGAGCCGGGCGCTTTATTGGACCACTTATCAGGGCGGCGATGATGCTATTTTCACCCACGGAATTCATTCCATCAAGTTCGGCGGTGAGGTGGAACGGATGCAGAGCAATGAAGTTTCCGCCAGTAACATCAACGGTCTTTTCCGCTTCGATTCGCTGGCGCAATTCCTGACTAACCAGCCCTCTCTGTTTTCAGGAACGGGCAGCCCCCTGCCGCTCGATATCGGAATCCGCGAAACATTGTTTGGCGCGTATGTGGAAGATGACATCAAGCTGCGAAAAACGCTGACGGTGAATCTTGGTCTCCGCTACGAATTTGTCACCGTGCCGACGGAATCACACGGCCTGACTGCCGTATTGCCCAACTTGGGATTTCCCAACCCTTCCACTGCCTCTTCGGAGCCAAACTGCGGCGTGAGCATGCCAGGCTGTGCGGGCGTCGGCCCTCTATACAAAAATCCCACGAAGAGGGATTTTGAGCCTCGCCTGGGATTCGCCTGGAACCCTCACAGCGGTAAGACTCTCCTGCGAGGCGGATTCGGCATTTTTGATGTGCTTCCGCTTCCGTATGAATTCACTCTCAGTTTTCAGCGCGTCGCGCCTTTCATCCGAACCATCGTTGGAGAGAATCCCCCACCGGGCTCGTTTACGATGGACGGCACAGTGGGATCCCAGGCATACCAGCAATTTATCGGTCAAACTGACACGAACATTGCCTACTACGCCGAGCCGAACCCGAAACGCAACTACGTGATGCAATGGAACCTGAGCGTGGCGCGGGAGTTGTCGTCCACACTGGCCCTCACCGTCGGCTATGTCGGATCCCGCGGCATCCATCAGCCCTACCGCGTGGACAACATCGACATGGTAATCCCCACTGCCAGTTCAGCTGGATACCAGTGGCCCTGCGGACCTGACGGACTTGGCAATTCTTGCGCTGTGGGCTTCTTGCCGAATGGAACGGCCAGCGCCAAGCTGAACCCGAATTTTGGCCGAGTCAATGGCACCCTGTGGCAAGCAAACTCTTTTTACGATGCGATGCAAGTCGATGTCGCCAAACGCGTCAGTCACGGCATCCAATTTCACGCCGCTTACACATGGGGCAAGAGCATTGACACGCTTTCCGCCACGGAAGCGGATGATGCGTTTCCGAACGGACTCTTCAATCAACTTTTCTTTGACCAGCGAACGACGCGTGGTCTCTCGGATTTCAACGTCGCGCAAACCCTAGTGCTAAGCGCGACTTGGGAAATTCCCGGTCCGCAGAAAGGTTCGAAGCTTCCGGAGTGGGCATTCGGTGGCTGGCAACTTGTGGGTCTGTTCAAGGCCGGCACGGGCCAGCCGTTTACGCCGATCATGGGTGGCGACCCGGTTGGCACGAAGCTCGATGAAACTGGCTTGGTCCCGAATTACATCACAGGGTGCAATCCGGTGGATTCCAATTTTAAGAAGAACCCGCTCGGCCCTCTGTACCTCAACCTCGGGTGTTTTACGCCACCGACTGTGCCAACGGCTTCGTTGGGATCCTTGCCTTTCCAATGCGCTGCTTTTCCGGGAGCCAATGCGCTGCCGGCGGGCAGTCCGCTCACGTACTGCGCAAATCTGCGCGGCGATCTTGGCCGTAATACGATCATCGGGCCCGGACTGTCCAAACTGGACTTGTCCGTTTTCAAAAATAATTACATCCGGCGCATCTCGGAGAGTTTCAACGCACAGTTCCGCGCGGAGATTTTCAATATTTTCAACCGCGCGAATTTTGGCTCGCCCACGGACAATCTTGCCGTGTTCGATCAAACCGGAGTCCCACAAACGCAAACCGCCGGGCTGCTCGATTCCACGCAAACCACGTCGCGCCAGATTCAATTCGCGCTGAAAATAATCTGGTAATTGTGGCGCCGGCGTCTCACGGGCGGGTTTTCTTGTGTCCTTGTGCATCAAAACCCGCTGGCGAGACGCCGGCGTCACAAGAGTTTCTCCCACGACACAAAGCGGCGCGATTTATCCACGCTGCGTCCTTTCGGACTATAATCAAGACATTATTATTTTCTAAATCTGTAGTCGGAGTTGCACTACTTCAGGAATACGCGCATGGAAGATTGGCTACCGCGATCGGTTCTCTGCTTAAGAGATTACAGCTGGAACAAATTTTCCTCTGACCTTCTTTCGGGAGTCACGGTGGGGCTCGTCGCGCTGCCGCTGGCGATGGCCTTTGCCATTGCCTCGGGCGTTGCGCCACAGTCCGGATTATATTGCGCGATTGTTGCGGGCTTCATCATTTCTGCGCTGGGCGGATCGACCACGCAGATCGGCGGCCCGACAGGCGCATTCGTCGTGGTGGTTTACGGAATTGTGGTGCGCTACGGCCTCGACGGCTTGTTCATGTGCACCATGATGGCAGGCGTGTTGCTCGTGTTTCTGGGCATCACCGGGCTTGGCACAGCAGTGAAATATATTCCGCGCCCCGTGGTGGTGGGATTCACGAACGGCATCGCCGTAATTATTGCCAGCACGCAGATCAAGGATTTTTTTGGCCTGAAAGTCGATAAGGTGCCCGGAGAATTTCTGGCGCGCATGGAAACTCTGGCGCGCAATTTCCACACTCTTTCTCCACTGGAAACCGGGCTGGGTGTTTTTGCGCTGATAGTGATACTGTTCTTCATGCGCTATGTGAAGCGCGTGCCAGGATACATTGTCGCGCTGTTCGCGGGCACGGCTCTCGTGATTTTGCTGAAGCTGCCTGTACAAACGATTGGAACGCGCTTCGGCGGCATCCCTTCCGGATTTCCTGGCGTTAAAATTCCTCAGTTTCGATTTGATTTATTAAGGCCGCTGATTTCTCCGGCCATCACTGTTGCCATGCTCGGCGCGATTGAATCGCTCATGACCGCCGTGGTTTCCGACCGCATGAGCGGCACGAAGCACAATCCCAACGTGGAACTCGTGGGCCAAGGGATCGCCAACATCATGTCGCCGCTCTTCGGCGGATTGCCGGCCACGGGAGCGATTGCGCGCACTGCAACCAATATCCGTTCCGGAGCAAAAACCCCGGTCTCCGGAATGATTCATGCGCTGACGCTGCTCGCCATTGTGCTGTTCGCTGCACCGCTGGCTCGATTTATTCCGCTCTCGGTGCTGGCGGCAATTTTATTTGTGGTCTCCTACAACATGGGTGAGTGGCGTGAAATTCCGGAGCTGCTGAAGCTCACTCCGCTGGAGATTGGCACGTGGCTGGTCACCTTCGCGCTGACGGTGTTCGCCGATCTAACGGTGGCCGTCGAAGCGGGAATGATACTTGCGGCACTCGTCTACATTCGCAAAGTGACGGCCACGACAACAGTTTCCCAAGTCACGGATGAGTATCTGCGCGAAGGACAAGTACACATCCTGCAGCACAAGGAAATTCCCTCGTACGTGACGATCTTCCGCATTCACGGGCCTTTTCTTTTCGGAGCCACGGATAAAATTGAGGATGTAATTCGTAAAATTCCGGAACTGACTCCCATCCTTGTGCTGCGTCTCCGAAACATGACGGCGATTGACGCTACAGGTTTGCAGGCTCTCGAAAGTTTGGCCGACGCTGTGCACGCTTCGGGCCGCGGCCTCATCCTCTGCGGCGCGCGCGAGCAACCCGCTCGCCTGATGCATCAATCCGAATTTGAAGAACACGTCGGCACGGGAAATATCAGCCCAAGCATTTCGGTAGCGCTTGAACGCGCTAAAATTCTTTACGAAGAAATAGAGCGCAAAAAACTCCATGAAGTGAGCCGAAGCTGAGAATCGCATTCGCACCATCATTTTTGGCACGTCGCGCCCTCCCTCCCTCAATTTGCGTAACACTTGCAGAAAGGTCGCCCGTCCAAAAATCGGACGGCCTCTACGAAAGTGCCGGACGGGTTTCGAAGGCCAATCGGTCCCGGGTCTTTCGGGACGGATTGGGCGACTTTCGTGCCTGAATGCAACCGTATCGCGAACAATTTTTTGACCAGAATTTTAGTTCAGCTTGAAACTCCTGTGCCGGGCGTCTAAGTTTGTTACGCGTTGGCGGAGTGAAACCTGTCACCAGGTGATTGGGACAAATTGAGGAGGAAAGAGAATGTCGGCAGTGAAACTGGAAGACGCACGGCGCGTCATCATCGCGGCGGAAAAAAAAGCAAAAGAAATTGGCCAGCCCATGAACATTGCGGTGGCCGACGAAGGTGGCAACATCGTTGCGCATGCGCGCATGGATGGCGCATGGATCGGCAGCATCGACATATCGATGAAAAAAGCGTACACGGCGCGAGCGTTTGACATTACAACCAAGGACCTCGCGACTCACTCACAATCCGAGGGTCAATTTTTCGGAATTCACGCATCGAACGATGGAAAAATCATGATTTTCGCAGGCGGCATCCCTCTGAAGAAGGACGGCAAAGTAGTGGGAGCTGTGGGCGTAAGCGGCGGCTCGGGGGACCAGGACCACGCGGTAGCCGAAGCCGGCGCAAGCGCGTACTGATTCCAAGCGGTCTTGAAGTGGATATGGCAACTACTTCGATTTTCGAATTGCCCCGCCCTTCCCTTACGAAGGGCGGGGCTTTTGATTCTGATTTCCACTGTTGAGCGAAATTGCGGGCTCCAAAAAGCTGCAACACTTCTACTGCAGCTTGGTTCATTCAGCCGATCCGCGAATCGTTTGAGCCTGTTGCTTCAAACATAAATTAAAAACTCCACTGTACCTCTTCTGTCCGTACGATCAGTTGCCCGATAGGCTCCCCACTTTTAATCTTCTTTACAACGTTTCCGGAATTACCCGCAGCGAGGTGTGGCGTACAGCGGCACTTTGCAGTCGCCCAGTGGAGGAAATTTAAATGGTCCAAGTTGAGACTTTTCAGGAGTTTAGAGCCGGCCTATCGCTTTTGCGTGGTGGTGATGCGAACAAAGCACTGCCCCATCTCAAAACAGCATTCGAGGGAGAACCCGCCAATCCATTCTACATCTCTTATATGGGCGTAGCCATCGCAGCCACCGAGCAAAAATGGGCTGAGGCGGAAGAACTTTGCCGCTCGGCTATTCGCATGAGCCGTCGCCAGGCTCAACTGTATCTGAACCTTGCCGAGGTTTACGTAGGCGCCGACCGGAAGCAGGATGCGGCCGATACGCTCGTGCGTGGGCTCCGTTACGCTCCTCATGATCGGCGCTTGAAAATGAGCCTGGATCGGTTAGCGATCCGGCGACCTCCGGTACTAAGTTTTCTGCCGCGCACGCATACGGTGAACCGTAGTTTGGGAAAACTTCGTCATCAGGCTTTGCAGGCCCTGGCCTCCTTCTGAACGATTAAGGCACTTTACCCCGAAATTAACAGCCTGGGCGATTGCGTATGCAATCGCCCAGAGCTATTATTCCCTGCTAATGAAACGCAAACTTGGCGTCTTCGTCTACACGGAAGATAGAAATTGCCCTTACTGCGGCAGCAATCACGTACATCGGACGAAACGCGGACGCCTCCTGGAATTTTGGGTGACACTTTTCCTGCCTTACCGCCCCTATCGTTGCGGCAAGTGCCGCGAGCGTTTCTATGGCCCAAAGAATCTACCCAGACCTGATACTCTCGATGATTTAGACAGCGGTAACTAATTGTCCCGCTTGGACTTCGGCACGACCACGACTGGGTAATTTCCATCCAAACAAAAGTCCTAGAACTATAGTTCCGATCGGGTAAAAACCGTAGTTACATTACTTCGGAACCCCCGTTCCATCGCCAAGGACACACCCCATTTCTAAACTAGCCTCACGTTGCGAGGAAGGAATCACCGAAGTTTTTGCGGCGTACTGAGGATAATCAAAATGTTGCTACCCCTTGCCATTCTTTTGCTTCACCCGCAGATTGCACCAAAAATTTCTACACCAACGGAAATGGCAGCGTTGCACATGCCTGCCGATGTTTCTGCCTCGTCCAATGTGTTGACCATGGAGGGTTCCGCGCCAGCCGACGAAATGATGCCTGCTGAGACGGCAATGCCTGCCGCCGAGACCAGCTCCGCGCTTCCGGCAGCGCCTATGCCCGTGGAGCCCGTGCAAATGAATGCACCGGTCGCGTTCATCAATCCCGCGAAGACCATGAAAGTTTCGGTGGAGCAATTGATTGCCGAAAATCGCCGCAAACAGATGGCTTGGAAGGGTCTGGCCATTGCCTCCAGCGGCGCGGCGACCTTTGATGCATGGACCACGCGTCATGCGATTACGAAAGAGGGCGCAGTGGAGTTGAATCCGATGCTGAGGCCGTTCGCTGGCAATTCTTCCCTGTATGCGGCCATTCAAGTGGGTCCGGCCCTGATGGATTTCGCCGGGAAAAAAATGATGTACAGCCGCTATTCCTGGGTGCGCCATATGTGGTGGGTTCCGCAAAGCGCCAGCTTCGTCGGCTCGATTTTCTGTGGCGCGCATAACCTGAGTTTTCATTAGATCGCAGCGATAGCAGTCTAATTTTGGTTCAAGATTTATCGGAAGCGATTTCATAAAGGGTCTTTGTGGGTCGCGGCTTCGCAGACTGCGGAAAAACCCACATCA
>Ga0210386_10001708_pt1 | contig 19265 bp, 12 predicted proteins | sample IncBWH32OmetaG_FD_160091 | JGI IMG/M metagenome (GOLD analysis project Ga0210386, IMG submission 160091) | Forest soil microbial communities from Barre Woods Harvard Forest LTER site, Petersham, Massachusetts, United States - Inc-BW-H-32-O ... | reverse complement strand
GCCCTGCACGAGATGCCGGCCCACGTTGATATCGTAGTCCTCGATGAATACAAATTTATTCGCGAACTGTTTGTTGCGCATGAGTTCGGCAATTTGCTGCAACACCTGTTTGCCTGGCGTGTCGTGCGGATGCGCCTTCCCCGCAAACACGAACTGCACTGGGCGCTTCGGATCGTTGACCATCGAGGCGAGCATTTCCATGTCGGCCAGAATCAGGTTTGCTCTCTTGTAGGTGGCAAAGCGGCGCGCAAAACCAATTGTCAGCGCGTCCGGACTTAAAACTTTGCTCAAACTTTGCAAAGTTTTGGCCGACTCGCCGCGACGTTCTGCCTGTTCCACAGCACGGTGGCGGGCAAATTCGATCAACCGATTTTTCAAGCTGAGGTGTGTTTCCCAAAGTTCAGCGTCGTCCACGCTTTCGATGCCTTCCCAAATCTGCGGCTCGCCACTGTGTTCAGCCCAACCAGTACCCAAGTGGCGGTCATACAGACGGAACATTTGCGGTGCGAGCCATGTGGGAACGTGCACGCCATTTGTAATGTGGCGAATCGGGACCGCTTCCTCCGATCTTCCTGGATAGAGCGATGTCCACATCGCGCGCGAAACTTCCCCGTGCAGCGCAGAGACGGCGTTGGCACGCCGGGCCATTTTCAGGCCGAGCACAGTCATGCAGAAACTTTCATTCGAGTTGTTTGGATTTTCCCGCCCGAGCGACATCAGCCAGTCATAGGAAATTCCCATCGCGTCGCGGAGAGGACCCAAATGCTCTTCGATCAGGCCCGCATCGAACCGATCGTGCCCCGCGGGAACGGGAGTATGCGTCGTAAACACAACTTCGCGCGATACTCTCGGAACAGCCGTATTGAAATCCACTCCTTCTTCTTCCATTCGATTGCGAATCGCTTCGAGAACCGCAAATCCGCTGTGCCCTTCGTTCAGGTGCAAAACGCTTGGCGTAATTCCCATCGCTTTCAGCGCGCGGAAACCCCCTACACCCAACAGCAATTCCTGGCGGATGCGGAACCGGCTATCTCCACCGTAAAGCCGCGACGTGAGTTCCCTATCTTCGGGCGCATTGCCATCCACATTGGAATCGAGCAGCAGCAGGACGCAGCGACCAATTTTCAGCCGCCACACTTTGGCTCGAATCGATCCGCTCCGCGTGTCGATTTGAACGGTGACCGGCTCGCCCTTCGCTCCAATCGCCGGTTCCATGGGCATGTGGCTGACGTCCGTCGTTAAATACTCTTCCTGTTGCCAACCGTTTTTGTCCAAACGCTGCCGGAAATAGCCCTGCCCGTAAAACAAACCAATCCCCACGAGCGGAATTCCCAGATCCGACGCGCTCTTGATGTGGTCTCCGGCGAGCACGCCAAGGCCTCCGGAATAAACGGGAAGCGACTCGTGCAGTCCGAACTCTGCAGAGAAATAGGCGACCGGACGAGGACGCAAAATACCGGCGTGCCGCGCGCCCCAGGTACGATCCGCATCCAGATATTCCCGCTTGCGGCGGAAGGCATAGTTCACTCGGCTGTGCAGTACAAGTTCTTGCGCGCGCTTTTCGAGGGAAGCCAGCGGCAGTTCCGACAATAATGCTATCGGATTGTGATTCAGTTCCTTCCAGCGCCCTGGGTCAATGTCATGAAAAATGCTCGTGGAATCATTATCCCAGCTCCACCAGAGATTGCGCGCCAGCGACCACAGGCGTTCCTGCAACGGAGCAACGAAGCGGTCCAACGTTCGCGCCTCGCTTACGACCGGAGCCAGCTGATTGGCCGCCTCCGAAAGCATCTTGATCTCCGCTTCTTTAAAAATGCGGGCATCGAGCGTCTGCACGACGAGCACGCCCTGCAGAACTCCGCCGTCAATCAGCGGCACACCCAGGAAAGATTGATAGGACTCCTCGCCTGCCTCGCTGAAATATTTGAAGCGGGGATGATTTTGAGCCCGCTCCACAGCCACGGGCTGCACCTGTTCGGCAACCAGGCCTGCAAGACCTTCGTTCAGCGCCATGCGCAGGGTCCCCACGCATTGCTGGCGCAGTCCCACGGTCGCGGCCAGAATCAGGTTCGCTCGATCCGGTTCAAGCAAATAGGCGGAGCATACATCCGTTTTAAAACGCTTGCCGATCAACGCAACCACATTCATCAATGTTTCCGCGGGTTTTCCACCCTCTGCGGCGAGGTTGCCGATTTCTTCCAATGTCAGAACAAAGCTGGAGTGCCTTTTGCTTGATGCATGTGTAACATCGGGAAGTTCTTCTTCGTTTTCTTTTGTTCCTGTAATTGGCGGCGCCATCCGGGTCCCCTTAAATCACAGACTTCCCATCCACAGCTATCGCGTGTCCACTTTCGCGCGGTGGCCATGGAAAGTCCAATCAACAATATCTATTCGCGATATAGCAAACACTTGGATGCGTAAAATTGGTCCGGAGTAATCCAAAAGCCCCGTCAACGTTGAGTTGGACCGGTTTTGTGGCGCCGGCGTCTCGCCGCGGTTCTCCGTAGCGGTATCGCCGCGCAAAACGCCGGCGGGACGCCGGCGCTACAAAATCTGCGATAATCTTTGTCGTCCCGATGACGGTTGAGCCTCTTAAAAATGATTCGCAAATTCGATGTTTTAATTTTGGGCGCAGGCGCCGCCGGATTGATGTGCGCGATCGAGGCGGGCAAGCGCGGCCGACGCGTCGCTATTCTGGAGCGCGCCGACCGCGCAGGGAAAAAAATCCTGATCTCTGGCGGAGGTCGCTGCAATTTTACGAATCTGTACTGCACCCCAGAGAATTTCTATTCCGCCAATCCTCACTTCGCAAAATCAGCGCTGGCGCGTTATCAGCCCTCGGACTTCATCGCCCTGGTGGAAAAACACAACGTTCCCTTTCACGAGAAGCATTTAGGCCAGCTTTTTTGCGATGGTTCCGCGCAGGAAATTGTCACCATGCTCGAAGAAGAATGCCGCGCTGCCGGCGTACAAATATTTCTTAATTGCGAAATAAAAGAGGTTCGGCGCACGGATTTTTTTATAGCTGCCACCGGTCCGGATGAATATCATGCACCTTCTCTGGTCGTGGCGACTGGCGGGCTTTCGATTCCGAAACTTGGTGCAACTTCGTTGGGATACGATCTTGCCCGACAATTTGGGCTAAAGATTCTCGAAACAAAACCGGCGCTTGTCCCGCTCACGCTCACCGCGGCGGACCGCGCTCAGTATTGCGACCTTGCAGGCGTGTCCGCGGATGTAGAAGTATTCTCCGACCACCAATCGTTTCGCGAAAAAATGTTGATCACACACCGGGGTTTGAGCGGCCCGGCCATCCTTCAAATCTCCACTTATTGGCAAGGTGGATCGCCCCTCCGGATCGACCTCGCTCCCGGCCTCGAACCAACGCGCGCCATTCGCGACGGCAAAGAGCGAAACTTAGCCGCTGCCAATGCTGCGCTGCAAGGCATTCTTCCAAAGCGTTTTGCGACGCGCTGGCTCGATCTGCACGCCCCTCAGGGCTGGTCAAACCGCGATTTGCTGGCACTCGAAGAGCAAATTCACTGCTGGGTAATTATGCCCGCCGGCACCGAAGGATATGAAAAGGCTGAGGTTACATCTGGCGGTATCGATACGGACGAATTATCCAGCAAAAATATGGAGAGCCACCTGGTTCCGGGACTCTTCTTCGTTGGCGAGGTTGTCGATGTCACAGGGCATCTCGGCGGTTTCAATTTCCAGTGGGCCTGGGCGTCGGCCGTCGCAGCGGGCAAGGCGGTTTAGTCTCTTGTGGCGCCGGCATCTTGGCGGCGGGTCTTCGTTGCGTTGCCATAACTTAGACCCGCCGGCGGGACGCCGGCACCAACAAGACAACCCACACATCTATTGGGACTTACCTCACATCAACTGCCCATCACTGAAGTTTCCTTATTAGAACACACGCTAACCCACTCGCCTCAAGACCGTCTTATATAAGGAAAGCTGAACTGGATTCGCTCAGGCAGCGTGTCAAAAGTTCGGATCACAGACAAGGAGAAACCATGAATTTGAAGAGGCTTGGGGGAAAATCCAAATTTCTAGCCGGTGTATTAGTTGTTTTGGTAGCGATGGCAGGTTGGGGCGCGGCTCGCGCCAGCCAAAAGTTCTTTACACCCGGCATCCATATTTCCATGAAGATGGCCGACCCGGCAGAAGGGCCTAGCAGGACTGGTTTTGCTCCCGTCGTGAAAGGCGTGCTTCCGGACGTCGTTAACATTTCCACTTCCAAAGTAGTGAAGGCTTCGGACCATCCTGAAATGCAGGAAGGAATGCCCGAAGATATGCCTCCATTTTTTCAACAGTTTTTTGGGCAGCAATTCGGACCCAATTCCGGCAATCATTCCGCCAGGCCACATGACGAGCGCGAAGATAGCCTCGGGTCAGGTGTAATCATTAGTCCTGACGGATATATTTTGACGAACAACCACGTGGTCGACGGCGCCACGGACGTGCGCGTGACGTTTGCCGACAAGCGCCAACTGAAGGCAAAGATCGTTGGCACAGATGCAAAAACAGACATCGCGGTGCTTAAAGTAGATGGCAGCGATTTTCCCGCGATCACCGTGGGCGACTCGTCCAAGGTCCAAGTTGGCGACTACGCGCTGGCCATTGGCGACCCGTTTGGCGTTGGCCAGACGGTCACCATGGGAATTATCAGCGCCACGAACCGCGGCAATCTTGGTATTGAAGACTACGAAGATTTTATCCAGACAGACGCCCCGATTAATCCAGGAAATTCTGGTGGCGCACTGATTAACGATCGCGGCGAACTCGTAGGAATTAATACCGCCATTCTCTCGCATGGCTCCGGCGGCAACGAAGGAATCGGCTTCGCGATTCCGATCAATCTGGCGCGCAGCGTCATGACCCAGATTCTCGATCACGGCAAAGTGAACCGCGCCTATCTCGGAATCATGGTGCAGGACATCACGCCTGGAATTTCCAAGGCGATGAACCTGAAAGACATGCAGGGCGTACTCGTTGGCGATGTGAGCCCGAACGGCCCCGCGCAGAAGAGCGGCATGCAACGAGGTGACGTGATTCTCGAAGTGAACGGCAAAACGATGGAAGATAGCCGCCAACTCCGAAACACGATCTCCATGATGGATCCCAACGCTACCGTGAGCCTGAAGCTGATACGCAACGGGAATCCCACAACCATCAACGTAAAACTCGGCGACCTGCCTTCGGATAAAGAACAGGCCAGCACCGATGAAAAACCGTCCGAGCAATCACTGAACGGCGTGACCGTGGAAAACCTCGACGCGCAGACAGCACATCAATTGGGCTTGTCCCCGGCAACAGCAGGCGTGGTGGTGACCGACGTCAACCCATCCAGCCCACTGGCATCCGCCGGATTGCGGCAAGGTGACGTGATTCAGGAAGTGAATCATCAACCGGTGAAGAACGTTGCCCAGTTCCAGGAGGCGATCCACAAGGCAGGCGACAACGTACTGCTTCTGGTAAACCGAAAAGGAACGACTCTGTTCCTGGCCGAGTAACCGATTAACGCTACCCAATCATCGATTCCCTCTCGATGATGGCCGGAGCGCCCCGCGATGAAGAGTCGCGGGGCGCTTTTTTTTGGGCATTGGATTTGTGTGGCGCCGGCTTCTTGCTGGCGGGTTTGCGTATCGGGAACGCTGCGGAAAACCGCCGGCGGGACGCCGGCGCCACAACGATTCCCTCTCCGGTACCCCGCTAAAATATGCGACTATATTTGCGGCCACTTTATGATGCGTACTCTATTGATACGAATTTGCTATGCGCTGCTGATGATCCTCGCCCTGACGTACGGCTATGACTACGCTTCCTTGCGCCGTCGGATGAGCGCAAAAAAGGCGGGCGATCCTTTCGATACGATTTCCTATCCCCACCTTCTCGCGATTCCCGTGAAAGGCAACAAAGTAGATTACGAACTGGACGCCAACACGCCAATCGAAACGGAATCCTGCGTCCATTCCATTTTTCCTCATTACGGATACACTCCTTGCTGGTATGTGCTGCAAAGGTCAAAGAGTCCTACTCCCATGACGATTGTTTTCCCAGGCAGGTAAGGAGCCTTATGAATTGGTTTCTATGGGCATTGCTTTCCGCATTTTTCGCGGGATTGACGGCTGTGTTGGCGAAGGTTGGCGTTCAGCAAATTAATTCCAACATGGCGACGGCGATTCGCACCGTGGTGATTGTGATTTTTGCCTGGGCCATTGCACTGGCCACAAAGAACGAATCTTTCTCCGTAATCGGAAAACGCACCTGGCTTTTTCTGATCCTGTCGGGTATCGCCACAAGCCTTTCCTGGCTGTGCTATTTCCGCGCGCTGCAATTGGGAGAAGCCTCGCAGGTCGCTCCCGTGGACAAACTCAGCGTGGTGATCGCCATCGTTCTCGCCGCAATTTTCCTGCACGAAAAAGTAACGTGGCACCATTGGCTGGGCGGCACGTTGATCTTTGCAGGGGCAGTCGTTTTGGCGTATGCGTAGGGCCTGATGTGGCATAGGCTTTAGCCTGTGCGGGGTTAGATCTTGCAAGGCCTAAAACCGCACAGGCTAAAGCCTATGCCACATTAAAACAAATGGGACGCTCGAAAGCGTCCCATTTGCGTTTTTGCCGATGACCACTCGAACTAAATTACACCTCGCAACCCAGCAGCTTTTAATCCAACGCCGCCGCTGACGGCAATGTCCCGGTGTAGTAGATCACCACATACGCCTTGATCGTGTTATTCGCCTGCGGGATGCCGAACACTTTTACTGGCGTCCCGGTGACGAGGTTGGTCGTAATCGTGTTTTGTCCAGCAGGAGTTGTGATGTCGACAGCGCTGACCGTCACAACTCCGTTTGTCATATCCACCTGATAAACGAGCGTAGCGGAACCCGACGTGGTGCTCAGGTTTACCGGAATCGCGTTCACACCGCCGGCTTCTGACAGGCTGAAGACGCCATTCGAGTAAGAAGTCGCCGCTGAACCAAGCGGGACGGTCGTGGGCAAGAGCACGGTCCACGGTGCTGCCCACGAATTCGCCTGAATCGGATCGTTCCATACGGCAAACGTTTCGCCCCAGGCCGGGTAGGCTCCGGCAGTCCCTCCAAAGTTCACAGTTCCGTTCGTCGCGGATTCAAAATCCGGAATGGCGTTCGTGCCGCTGTCAACGATGGTTGGGAATGTGAAGTTCCACCATTTGTATCCGGCAATTGGATTTCCGCCGGAAGGATCGGAACCGTTTGCCGTTGCGCTGGAGATATAAGGGATTGCAAAGATGTAGTTGTCGGTGGCGGTATTAAATTTTCGCGTGTAGGTGAAAGTATTTCCGTTCACGGCGGAAATGCTTCCATCATACCGGGCGATTTCGATGTCAATCGTCTGCGCCACAAGAGGAGTGGCGAGAGGATCAACGACGCTGGCGTGAACTTTGAATCCGCGTACGATATCCTTGTTGGTCAGGAAACTCGTTCCCTGCCCGATGGGAGTGGCGTCAGAAACCGCATTCCACGGCGTCCGGAAAAAGAATTCCGTGTTGTTATCGACTGTCAGATGAACTGGCGCGCCCGATTCGTTTTCGATCGTAATGACATCGGTAGTCGTGTTGACATGCAGAACGTGGCCTTCCGGGCTGAGCCAAACACTATTGAAAGAAGTGGATGCCCAGATCCGAACGGCGACGAGCGAGCCATTGGATTGATAGCGCGCCGCTACTCGCACGAATTTTCCAGCCAGGCTACTCGCCAGCGTGGAGAAATTCTTGATCGTCACGTTCGTCTTCGCATCGACATCATAAAAAATCGTGCCGTTCGTTGCGTCCGCCAGAACGGTTAGCGATTGCGAAGTCGCAATATCTGTCTCAGGAGTTGTAGGCGGCTCGACCGGAAAATCGCGCGTCATTGTCATGGAAGTGTCGTCCGAAGAGACGCCAGTTACCGTGCCATATGCATGGCGAAGTACCAGCCGCCGGATGTCCCGAATTGGATGGTGATGCACGGGGCCTTTATTAAAATTTATAGCCCAGATAGTTTGGCCGCCCAAAGCTGGCGGAACGTGACCCACGAGAAAAGCAGGATGCGCAAGATCGAATTCGACATCGAGAGAAGTAGTTTGATTTGCCGCGACGGTCAAAGGCGAGTCAAAATTTACATTCACGGGAACCGTTTTGCTACCTGCACCGCCTGTTGCGCCAATAATCTGAATCTGGTTTGCGGGAATTGTCGCTCCCGCTGTTCCGGCAAAACCGGTTTCCGGATCGGCGGCAACCACCAGAGTTACATCACCTGAATTCGCGCTGACCGTAAGATTCGCGGCTGTGTAAGTGCCAGCCGGAACGGACAGCGTTCCCAATAATTCTCCAAGTTGATCGAGTTGAACCAGATTGATGGTGGGCACTGAACTTCCGGCAGTAAAAACATTTACGGGGCTGCCGCCACCTTGCGGAACGAGTGAAATGCTAAGAATTTTAATGCCGATCGTGGCCCAGTCTTCCGTCGAAGCATCACTCACCATCATGTTGACCATTCCGGTTTGCGTGCCTCCTGTTAACCCTTGGCTACCGCTTGTACTTGTGCCACATGCGACTGAAAACAACGGTATGGCCGCTACCACTACCCCTAATAATATACGGGACACTCGGGATTTCATTTTAGTCTCCTGCGAAGACTCAATGGTCTCCACTCGTTTTTTTGGAACACCGCCGAAAGGATGTGCCGGGCCCCCGATGCCCAATCACAAATTCCGGCCAGCACCAATACAAACACGCGGGGTCAAAATGAGTTGCGCAAGAATGAAGATAATTTTGTAGTACCAACGTACCAGGGAAAATATTTTCCGTCTGAAGTGGCGCAGGCTTCAGCCTGCGGGGGTTAGGCCAAGCAAGAAGTTAACCTTAGACAAAGGCCTTCCTAATGATAATCAATCCGTAATCTCCGGTTTCCTCCTCTTTTCTCTGTGCCCTCGGTGTTAAAGCTTCTGACTTCGCAGGGGAAGGCTTAGCACGGAGGACACTGAGAAAAGAGGAGAAAACCGGAGAGCGTTTTGCCACGCAAAAATTATGCTTTGGCGTCGCGGGAAAAAGCTTCCCACTTGCCTTGTGCTTTTACGATTAACTCAATCACTTCGCGCACAGCGCCGTCGCCGCCGGAGCGCGAAGTTACAAAGTGAGCCGCGCGCTTAACTTCGGGCGCTGCATTCGCAACGGCTACCGCGAGGCCCACGCGCTCCAGCACGGGAATGTCGGGAAGGTCGTCGCCGACGTAGGAAACTTCGCTCGGGTCCGCTCCAGTGATTTGCAATATTTCATCAAACGAAGCCATCTTGGTCGAGCGATGCTGATACACAAATTCAATTTCGCATTCCCGGGCGCGCACTGCGACAGCCGTGGATTCCCTTCCCGTTATTATTCCGGTGCGCAGTCCGGCAGCGCGCGCAAGTTTCAGTCCCGCGCCATCATAAGCGCTGAATCCTTTAATTTCGCTGGCCGTGCCATCCCGGCGCGAGAGCAGCCATATGCGGCCATCCGTGAGCACGCCATCCACATCCATAATGAGCACACGAATTTTTTTTGCACGAGCCGCAAGCGATAGCGCGGCTTTTTTCTTGGTCAGTTTTTTAGCCATTAAAACTCAATCTCTCCGTGTTCTCCTTTTTTCTGTGTCCTCTGTGCTAAAGCCTTCCGCGGCTAAGGCAAAAGCTTTAACGCAGAGGACACAGAGAAAAGAGGAGAAAACCTATGAGACTCCTCGGCATAGTTAGAAAAGCTCCAGCGTCCACAGGTCGTGCAGGTGCACGACGCCTAGAGGCTTTTCTCCCGCGTCAACCACCACCACTGAAGTGATGTGACGGTCCTCCATGATGCGCAGGGCGCTGCCGGCGAGTTCGCTGGGGGCGAGTGTTTGCGGCGTCTTGTTCATGCATTCGCCAACCACCAGATCAATTGTAGCCGCGCCACGCTGTTGCATCAGGCGACGCAGATCGCCATCCGTAAGAATGCCTGCAAGACGACCCTCGGCATCTACGACTGTCGTCATACCCAAACCTCTTTTACTGATTTCATAAATTACGTCCGGCATTTTCGCGGTGACCGGTACGCTTGGCAGGTTTTCTCCAGAATGCATTAAATTTTCGACGCGCAAAAGCTTTTTGCCGAGCCGTCCGCCGGGATGCAACGCTGCAAAATCGCCGTGACTGAAACCGCGCCGCTCCAGCAGCGAGACGGCGAGCGCATCGCCCATCGCCATGGCTACAGTGGTCGAAGCGGTGGGCGCCAAATTTAATGAGCACGCTTCTTCCTTCACACTTACGTCGAGCACCACATCGCTTGCCGCCGCTATTGTCGATCTGGTATGCCCCGTCAACGCAATCATGCACAAGCCGAGCCGCTTGACCGTTTCGAGCAGTGCAATAATTTCTTCGGTCTCTCCGCCGTAGCTTACGGCCATCACGACGTCGTCGCGCATCAGCATGCCAAGATCGCCATGAACTGCTTCGGCTGGATGCATAAAAATCGATGGCGTGCCAGTGCTTGAAAATGTTGCGGCAATTTTCCTCCCGATCAAGCCCGACTTACCCATGCCGATGATTACAACGCGGCCTTTGCAAGCCAGCAGCAACTCCACGGCCTGCTCGAAGGTCCCATCGAGCCTTTGCAGAAGCTCGTTAAGTGCCGCAGCTTCAATCCGCAAAACGCGTCGCGCCGAATCGAGGCTCACTGCACGCTCCAGCCGCGAACGAGCGCGGCAATCTGTTTCAACTTTCCGAGTAGCGCAGGCAATTCCGCGAGCGGCAACGCATTCGTCCCGTCCGAAAGCGCCTTGCTGGGATTGTCGTGCACTTCCAGGAAAACGCCGTCCACGCCCACCGCAACGCCCGCGCGCGCGAGCGGCTCGATAAATTCAGGTTGTCCACCGCTGGATTTTCCAGCGCCGCCGGGAAGTTGCACGGAATGCGTTACGTCGAAGACAACGGGACAGGTAGTCTTTCGCATGATCGGAAACGAGCGCATATCGACGACTAGATTTTGATAGCCAAACGAAGCGCCGCGCTCCGTCAGGAAAATTTTGTCGTTGCCGGTCAACGCCACTTTCTCCACGGCATTGGCCATTTCCCACGGCGAAAGAAACTGCCCTTTTTTTAAATTGACGACACGTCCCGTTTTTCCCGCGGCCACAAGCAAATCAGTCTGGCGCGAAAGGAACGCCGGAATTTGCAGCACGTCCGCCACATCCGCAACGGGGATCGCCTGCGATGCGTCATGAATGTCCGTCAGGATTGGCAACCCGTAGCGTTCTTTAACTTTTTGCAGGATGCGCAAGCCCTCGGCAAGCCCCGGCCCGCGATACGATTGCTCGGACGAGCGATTGGCCTTGTCATACGACGCCTTAAAAACAAGCGGCACATTCGCATGCGCGGCAACTTCGGCAAGGTTTTCGGCCATCATGAGCGCATGCGCTTCGCTCTCAATCACGCACGGCCCGGCAATCAGGAACAGCGGCTGGTTCCCCCCAATGCGCACATTTCCTATCGAAATCTCACGTGCAATCTGCATTTAAAATTCCCTCAGAATTTAAGGCGATTCATAGCCTATGCGGGACCAGCAAGTTTTGCAACGGGGCGCATGCAGGTTTATGTAGCGCCGGCGTCTCGCCGGCAGGTTTTTTGATGGGACCGCGCAAAATCAAAACTGCCGGCGAGACGCCGGCGCTACGAAACCGTCAATCAACCCTAATTCAAAATTTCAGACTAGATTATTAATCGGCTTGCGATGGCTTGGCGGTCATGGAAATGGTCGACGGTTTACTGCTGGCTGCGCCATTTCCGCGATGCTGGTGCGCGTGCGCCGCGCCCATGAACGCGTAAAACAGCGGGTGCGGCACGAGAGGCGTTGATTTGAATTCCGGATGAAACTGGCACGCTAAGAACCAGGGATGGTTCGGCGCTTCGACAATTTCCACGTACTTGCCATCGGGCGAGCGGCCGGTGATGCGGAATCCGGCATCGACCAAAACTTTTTCGTATTCGCAATTAAATTCGTAGCGGTGGCGATGGCGTTCGCTGATTTCCGTGCCGCCGTAGGCCTTGTAGGCGGTGGAATCTTTTTCAATCTTGCAGGGCCACGCGCCGAGCCGCATGGTGCCGCCCATTTCGTCCACGCCGAGTAACTCGCGCAATTTGTAAATCACGCGGTGCGGCGTCTGCGGATCGAACTCCGTGCTGTCCGCGCCGGCAAGCCCTACGACATCGCGCGCATATTCGATCGTCGCGCATTGCATGCCAAGGCAAATCCCGAAGAACGGAACCTTGTTCGTGCGCGCGTATTCAATCGCGAAGATCATTCCCTGAATGCCGCGCTTGCCAAAACCGCCGGGAATCAGGATGCCATCCGCATGCTCCAAACGCGCCGCCGCGGTCTCACGCGAATCGAGATCTTCGGCTTCTACCCACTCAATGATGGCGCGATCTTTATGGGCAAGGCCGCCGTGAATCAGCGATTCACGCAAACTTTTATATGCGTCCTCGAGTTGCACGTACTTCCCCACTACCGCGATGCGCACTTCGCCCTGTGGCTTGCGAATACGCTCCAGCAGCTCAAGCCACGCGCTCATGTCGCGTTCCCGCGCTTCGAGGTGCAGCAGCTTTAAAATCTGGTCGTCCAGACCCTCTTCCGCGAGCGCCACGGGCACAGCGTAAATCGTATCCATATCCGGCATGGAAATCACGCGCTGCTCAGGAACGTTGCAGAAAAGCGCAATCTTCTTTTTCAATTCCTGCGGCACGGTGCGGTCGCTGCGGCATAGCAAAATGTCAGGTTGAATTCCGATGGAGAGAAGTTCCTTCACCGAATGCTGCGTCGGCTTGGTCTTTAATTCCCCGGCGGTTGGAATGTATGGAACGAGCGTGACGTGCACATGCACAAAATTTTCGGGTCCGAGTTCCAGGCGCATCTGCCGAACCGCTTCGAGGAACGGAAGCGATTCAATGTCTCCCACCGTGCCGCCAATTTCGACAATCACCACATCTACATCCACTGCAATTTTGCGGAACGCGGATTTAATTTCATCCGTGACGTGCGGGATCACTTGCACTGTTTTGCCAAGATAATCTCCGCGCCGCTCGCGCGTCAGGATCGACTCGTAAATCCTTCCGGTGGTCCAGTTATTTTCGCGCGTGAGTTTGGCGTGCGTGAAGCGTTCGTAGTGGCCGAGGTCGAGATCGGTTTCCGCGCCATCGTCCGTCACATACACTTCGCCGTGCTGATACGGGCTCATCGTGCCCGGATCGACGTTCAGATAAGGATCGCACTTTTGGAGGGTAACTCGGAGACCACGACTCTCAAGCAGGCAGCCAATCGACGCCGCTGCAACACCCTTGCCCAGGGAGGATACTACACCACCGGTAACAAAAATATACTTCGGCCCCATCCGCTCAGTTCCAGTCGCCTCAATTAAAAAATTGCAAGACGCAGAACTGGGTAAAACCTCCACTAAGATGTTGGCGTACAACGCATTCTACGGGCGATGGCATGTTGCTGTCAACGTGCAGCAGAAAGCCGCTCTGGACGCGGAGAAAATGAGGTAACCAAATCAGTCAACAAGCATATAAATAAAAAATCGCCGGGGATTGCGCGAAACTCAAGAAGCATTCCACGCAACCGGCCCGGCAGTTTTTTCCTTAAAAAATTACCACTTGCCGTCGTGATCGTGATCGCGATCGTGCCCGAACAAATCGGACATAACCTTGGTGTCTTTGTCGCAAGCATGGTTCAAGCAAGGCAGCCCGAAGCCCGCTTCCATCGATTTCAACAAAGAGAAGCTGTTGTAGTAGGTGCTGCTCTGAACGCCTTCCGGAGCGTCGCTATTGGTCTCGACGGTCAGGACAACGTTGTTTTGATTCTGAATCGGGAACAATCCGTTGGGCTGCGTGCTGATGCCGCTGTAATCGTTCTCATCCCACACGATCACGATTGCCGAGCGTCCGTCCGTCCACGCCGGCGAATGCTTGATGGCCTTGACCAGCACTTCGATAGTGACATCCCCTTGCAGGATCAAGCCGGGATTCAGTCCAACTGTCGTGCCGTTGGTAAGACCGGCGGTGCCGATTCCCGGATCGAAAGCGCAAAACGCATCGGCGTTGCCCCGGCCATGCTGGTCATTGCACTGGTTCGGAGCGATGAATGCGAGGTCTGGAACATTGCCCGTGGCCAAGTCCGCAAACAAGCCGCGTGGCCCTTCGAAGCCGACCACGTTTTGCAAACCGTTTTCCTTCGGCATCCCTTCCTGAACGCTCTGGAAATAGGCGAAAGGATTGTGCTTCACCGCGTAGTCCTGAACGATGCTCGAGGAGGTCAGCGGTGCGAGTGATGTGAAGTCCGTCAAGTTGCTGGCTGTCCCATTGCTGTAATTGACCAGGTCCGCTCCGGTGATCGGGAGGCTTTCCTGATAGCTCTTCCAACGCATCCCAGCCGCTACAAGCTGATCGCCAATCGTCTTGCCATCGGTTGGCCCTGCGGGAACGGACTTTACTCCGTCGATGTCGGCGAGGTAGGGGAACGTGGGAAGCGTGACTTCGTTCCAGTTGTCGACTGCCGGTGTGACAGCGTCAGTACCGGTTCCGAAAATGGGGCAAACATTGGTGGTCTCAAATGGGACGGGCGCCGGAACCGTCGTTCCTCCCCCGTCGTCGGCGTTCACGACACCGGTCATAATGTTGGGCGAGCAAGAAGTGCTATGCCAGTTGGGAGCATTGTCACTGCGAACTCCGAAATTCGAACCGCCAACGATTTCCAGATAGTTGGTCAGGCTCGGATGGCCAACTGCAAAATAGTTGGTCGCAAGATTGACTTTTTTGCTGGCGATCAAGCTATTCAAGTAAGGCTCATTCGGATTGTTGAAAACCTGCTGGTACCCGTGATTCTCCATCATGATCACAAACACATGGTCCATATGGGGGACGCCCTTCGGCACGTCGCCTTCATTGGCAAACATGGGGGCAGACATCATTGCGAATGCGAGCCCCAAGGCTGCGGCTTTCTTAAACATAAAATTCATCACCTTTCACTTGCGGGAAGCTGGGATTACCGCCACTCTGGGGACGCAGAGGGCTGGCGCGACCAGCGGTACTGTGGAATCGGCGCATTGCCGTGCGGTTACGGAATTGCGAATTTTTTGTGAACGCAGCCGCACAAAGAAGATTAGGAGCCATCTGTGATTTTATTGGCGTTGCGTTTCCAGGTGTTCAACCAGGCTTCTATAGTCTAGAATCGTTCCTTCATTTTGCGGATTTGGCTTATGGCCAATCACAGCGAAATGCCTGCCGCGGTTCAGGGTAAATTTGGATTTCTCTTGACTTTATCGGGGGGCGACGGTCTATTGTCAAATTCCGCTTTTGTGCAGGCGACACTATGATGCGACACAGCATCTATGCCTCGCGGGGAATGAGTTTCATCCAGTTTTTTAAATATTGTGCCACCGGTCGGTTGCGGGTGTGCGGACTCGGGTGCAGGCGTGTTGAAAGCCTGCCGGTATCGGGGAGCCGTAGTTTCCTCAGGTAAATCAGCTTGAAGCGGGCGGGGGGATTTCTAGTGCTTGAGTCAAATTTTCAGTTGGGGTGTGGCAGGGCGGTGCGCTGGGAACGCGTTTTTTACTTTTTCGGGCTGATTGCAACGCTTGGAATTTTAAGTTCATGCGGGTCGAGCACCACGGCCACGACTCCCACCATAACGATGTCCTGCACCCCCACGGACGTTACATTGCTGGGGACGTCCCAATGCACGGCCAACGTCTTGAATCAGAGCAGCACGCTCGTGAACTGGACCGTGACTGGCGCAACCGGGGCTCCAAGTGGATCCAACTTTGGGTCCATCACGGCTGGCGGGTTATACACGGCGCCAACCGTTATACCGGGATCGACCCAGCAATTTAATACCGTTACGATCACTGCCATATCGCAAGTGGAGTCAACCTTGACGGCCACGCAAAGCCTGACCCTGCTGCCGCCCACAGCAATTTCCAGTGTTACTTGCATAGACCCGAATTCCGTTCTGGCCACTACCGTTTCCTCCGGCAATCAGATTTCGTGCAGCGCTGTTGCTTCGACCGGAGCGCTGGTTCCCGTGAATTGGAGCGTCTCGAATAAGAACCATGCCGGCGTAACGACAAACCTGGGAAGCATCTCGACGCAAGGAATTTACACGGCGGCACTCGTTCCACCCCCGGGCCAAGCGGTTACGATTACCGCCACGTCGCAGGCTTCGACGACGGAGACCCTGAGCACGTCGGTCACAGTTGTTTTTGGGAGCGCGGTATTGAGCGGCCCGTATGTTTTTTCCACCAGTGGAAGGCTGCCGACGAATGCATTTTGGGCGCGCACAGGAAGTTTTACGACAGGCGGCGGCTCATTGTCCGGCATTGAAGATACAAATCAAGGTGGCAGTCCCAACACGGTGACAACGCAGCGGTCCTTCACTGGATCCTATTTCGTTGGTCCCGATGGGCGCGGAACAATGCAATTCTGCGAGGGATCCAATTCCGCTTGTCCCCTAGGGTCGCCGGCACAAGCCTATTTCAATATCTCGGTTGTTTCTCCCAATCAGGCCCAGATGATTGAGTTTAGCGCCCCCGGGACTTCCTCCGCGTTTTCCATTGCGGGTGGCGAAATGCTTTCGCAAAGCCCATCCGTATTTAACGCTGGCACGGGAAACTTGTCCGGCACCTATTCCTTTGACTTCGCAGGAATATCCTCAGCCGGGACAGAACAATCCAACATCGGAGATTTTGTTGCTAACGGACATGGCAGCATCGCCACCGGAAGTTCCAGTACGCCAGCAACAGCGCCAGGCGAAATCGATTCGAGTATTAATGGGACGGCTCAAGCAAAGGTTGCAGTTAATAGCACGTCATCGTATTCGGTGAGCTCAAACGGCCGAGGAACCATGTCGCTGAATGGCCTGACCTTCAGCTTCTACCCCGTTTCAGCGAGTCGCGCAAAGTTCATTGAGATTGACCCCACGGTTGCTCCCGCAACTTCAGCCTCGATTCTGTCTGGGGACGCGTACATCCAGCAGTCTGGCTCTACGTGTGGATGGGCCTTGAACGCTGTGAACGGTTTGGCCGTGTACGAAACCTCCGGCACTTCTTCCGCGGGAGTGATCGGCGATTTGGGTAGCTTCACGGCAACAAGCAATGGAGCTACTGGCACGATCGGCTCCGCGTCCATCGATGAAAACAATGCCGGCACACTGGCCTCCACAGTCGGGACACTCACCGGCAGTTACGCGCTGGAATCGTGCGGCAGGGGCACCATGACGGTTGGTGCTCACTCTTATGTGTTCTACATCATCTCTTCGTCGAACGCAGTGGTGCAGGAAATCACTTCCGGGGTTACGGCTCACGGCATACTGCTTCCCTCGCAAGGCGGCCCATTTGTGGATGCCACACTCACGGGCAGTTACGCATTCCGCCTTGGCGGTACCAATGCCGCCGGGACCGCAGGCAACCGGGAAGATTTCCTGGGACAGCTGACAAGCGCAGGCACAGGAACGGGCATCACGGGAACCCTGGACCTGAACAATTTCGGAACGACGCAGGCAGGAATTCCAATTGTTGGCGGTAGTTATCCGCCGCCCGCAGGAGGCATCCGGGAAACGCTCGCTCTCCCCCTTACTACGACCCCGGCATCCACGCGAAACCTGGTTTTTTATATGGTGAGCCCTACACTGTTTTTCGCGTTGGATACGGACGCGGCTCCGGCTGGCACTTCGATCGGAGTCATTAACAACCAGTTTTAATCGTGCGTGGGTTCAGAAAATGAAGTGGCGCAAAATCGAGACGCCATAAGTTGAGCGAAAAAGATTAGCTGATAAAAGAGACTGAAAACGAATGGACCGGCGACGCAGCACGGCTGGATAAATAAAAATAAATGGAATTTCACAAACTGGGGATCACGGTTGAGGCGGAATCGAACGTGTTGGGAAATTCAATTTGCAAAGAGAGAGGCGCAGTGAAATTCCTCTCCTTTTTTGTCTTGTCCGTAGCTCTTCTTGGCTTGGCTTCGTGCGGCGCGGCCCCCACAAGCACCGCGATTACCTGCACGACATCCACCTCGACCACCGCCACGAACAGTTCGACCAACACTTGCACCGATCCCGTAACAAGCATCAGCGTCACGATTTCTCCTGCGACAGTTTCCGTCAATGTGGCGACACCACAGCAATTCCAGGATTCGATTCAGGGCGGCACAAATAACGTAACCATCTGGAAAGTCAATAGCATTACTAGCGGCAATGACACTGTTGGCCGAATCGATGCCAACGGGCTTTATCACGCCCCTACCACGATTCCCTCTCCACCCACGGTCACGGTAACGGCAGTCTCCTTTGAAGATCAGAACGTATCCGCATCCGCCACCGTCGCGGTAACGCCCGCCCCGGCCGTAACGATTACTTCGCCTTCAGCACCGGTTACAATCAGCGCCGGTTCGGCAAACCCAGTGAACTTCAGCGCAACCGAAACGGGCGGATCTACTGAAATTATATTGTGGTATGTGGGGCCGGTCGGCGGTTTGGGAGTTTTGGGAGGTAATTCGACTTTTGGCACGATCAGCGCGAGCGGCGTCTATACTCCGCCACTGGCGCCCCCCATTGGTCAGACCGTAACCGTAACTGCTGCGGCTCAGGACTCGCCCACTTCCACCGCTACTCTGGCGGTCACCATTGCCGGGTACTCCATATCTTCGCTGCAAGGACGATATACTTTTTCTCTAACTGGAAATAACGCTTCCGGACATTTTTTCCGTGCCGGCAGTTTTGTAGCGGATGGAGCAGGCGGCCTGAATACTGTTATTGAAGACGTGAATACTTCAGCCAGTGTGACGTCTTCCCCGATTATTACGACTGGCACGTACACAGTCGGCCCGGATGGACGCGGAACTTTGAAATTAAACGACGGCCTCACACCCGCCAATTTTAATTTCGTAATCGTGAATGGCACGCAATTGCAATTGATCGCAGTCGATTCGGCGGAAACGGCTATCGGCCAGGCAAACGCGCAGAATGCAGGGGCATTTCAAAATATTCCTCTCTCGGCTTTGAGCGGAACTTACATTTTTGATTTTTCGGGAGTGGACGGATCAAAGGGGCTTTCGCAGATTGGCGAATTCAGTGCCGATGGCGCGGGGCACGTGACAAACGGTTTAATAAACATAAACGACGGCGGGACGCTTAATCAGTATCTAATCGATGGAACCAGAGCCACGATTCTTACATGCCCG
>Ga0210386_10001704_pt1 | contig 19287 bp, 15 predicted proteins | sample IncBWH32OmetaG_FD_160091 | JGI IMG/M metagenome (GOLD analysis project Ga0210386, IMG submission 160091) | Forest soil microbial communities from Barre Woods Harvard Forest LTER site, Petersham, Massachusetts, United States - Inc-BW-H-32-O ... | reverse complement strand
GGACAATCTTCGGCGCGCGCTCGAGGACGCCGCGCTCGAGAAGGAGGCGGGCGCGCAATCGCCACACACCTTCACTCTCCTCAACCAATTCGTGGCGGTGGTCGGCAGGAGACTGGGCGAAATGCATGTCGCGCTCGCCGCCGACACCAACGACCCGGCTTTCGCGCCGGAAGTCGCCGATGACAAGGTCGTCTCCAGCTGGGCGAAGGACGTGCGGGAACGGATCGAACGCGGCATGAGCGACCTCGAGCGCGCAAGGCAGACGTTCGGTCCCGAGCGCCAGGCGCTCGCTGATTCCGTTCTCTCGCGCAAAGCCGATCTCACGGCGAGCCTGCCGGCTCTCGCGGAGCACGGCCGGGGCGGGCTCTCGATCCGCATCCACGGAGACTTCCATCTCGGTCAGATTCTCGTCTCGCAGTCGGATGCCTATATCATCGACTTCGAGGGCGAGCCTCTCCGCTCCCTTGAGCAACGCCGCCGCAAGACGACGCCCTTGCGGGACGTTGCCGGCTTTCTGCGCTCGCTCGATTACGCCTCGGCTTCGTTCGACTTGCCGGACACCAACGCAAGCCCGCAAACCGTCCGCGAGCGCCGCGAGAAGCTCTTGACGCAGTTTCGGAGGGAATCGACCACCGCGTTCCTGCTGGCCTACTGGCATTCGGTCAAGGGGGCCCAGCGGCTTGGCCTGGGCCCAGCGAAAGAGCCGCTTCTCAATCTGATGATGCTGGAAAAAGCGGCTTACGAAATCAGCTACGAGGCCGCCAACCGGCCGAATTGGCTGGCCATTCCGCTTCGCGGCTTCGCGGCTGCCGCCAACCGCCTGAGAACCCGAGCCCGACCCGCATGACGATCGGTCAGGATTGCCTCGTCGGGATCGGCGCAGAGGCCGTGCAGGCGCTCGTCGATGGGCGATACGGCGATCCGTTCTCGATTCTCGGTCCACACAACCGCAACTCGATGTCGATCGTGCGCGCGCTCGCGCCGCGCGCTCAAGCGATCGACGTGGTCGCGCGCGAGGATTCCAGCCTCCTCGGTCGCCTCGAGCTCGCCCATCCCGGCGGCCTTTTCGCCGGTCCGGTGGTCGGCGGCTGTCCTTACCTCCTGCGCATAGGCTGGCCCAATGCGGTCCAGGAGACGGAAGATCCGTACAGCTTTGGTCTTCTGCTCGGCGAGCTCGATCTGAATCTCATGGCCCAGGGCACACATTGCCAGCTCGGACGCTGCCTCGGGGCTCAGGCGATGACGATCGGCGGCGTCGAGGGCGTACGCTTTGCCGTCTGGGCGCCTAATGCGCGCCGTGTGTCCGTTGTCGGCAGCTTCAACACCTGGGACGGCCGACGACACCCGATGCGCCTGCGCCGTGAGGCGGGCATTTGGGAGCTGTTCGTTCCACGCATCGGACCAGGGGCGCTCTACAAATACGAGATCCTCGGTCCCGACGGAGCCCTGCTTGCTCAGAAGGCCGATCCAGTGGCGCGCGAGAGCGAGGCCTCGCCGGGAACCGCCTCGATTGTCGCCTCGAACGAACCATTTGCCTGGACCGATGAGGCCTGGATCACGGATAGAGCCAAGCGGCAGAACCTCGACGCTCCCATGTCGTTTTACGAGCTTCACGCGGGATCCTGGCTCAGGATTGTCGAGGAGGATTTTCGAAGTCTGACTTGGACCGAGATGGGCGAGCGGCTTGTGCCCTATCTGGTCGAGACGGGATTTACCCATCTCGAGTTTTTGCCGATCGCCGAGTATCCCTTCGGGGACTCGTGGGGCTACCAGCCGCTCGGCCTGTTCTCTCCGACGGGCCGCTACGGCCGTGCGGAGGAATTCGCCGCGCTGGTCGATCGCTGTCATAGCGCAGGAATCGGCGTCATCGTCGATTGGGTGCCGGCCCATTTTCCCACCGATGTCTGGGGACTCGCCCGCTTCGACGGCACGGCGCTCTACGAACACGAGGATCCGCGCGAGGGCCTTCACAAGGACTGGAACACCTATATCTACAATCTCGGTCGCAACGAGGTGAAAGGGTTCCTCATCGCGAGCGCCCTCGAATGGATCGAGCACTATCACGTCGACGGGCTAAGGGTCGACGCTGTCGCCTCCATGCTCTACCGCGATTACAGCCGCCAGCCCGGCGAGTGGATCCCGAACCGTTACGGGGGGCGGGAAAATCTCGAGGCGATCGAGTTCTTCAAGCACCTGAACAGCATCGTCGCGCAAAGAAATCCCGGCGTCCTGACGATCGCGGAGGAGTCGACGGCCTGGCCCAAGGTCACCGCGCCGCCTGCGGACGGAGGTCTGGGTTTCTCGCTGAAGTGGAATATGGGTTGGATGCACGACACGCTCCGCTACATGTCGAAGGATCCGATCTACCGCTCATATCAGCACCATTCGATGACGTTCGGGATGCTCTACGCCCATTCCGAGCGCTATGTGCTGCCGCTTTCCCATGATGAGGTTGTCCACGGCAAAGGATCGCTGATCGGGAAGATGCCCGGCGACAACTGGCAGAGATTCGCGAACCTTAGGGCCTATTTTGTTTGGATGTGGACGTTCCCCGGCAAGAAGCTGCTGTTCATGGGCGGAGAAATCGCCCAGTGGAACGAATGGAGCAGCAATGGGTCGATCGAATGGAGCCTACTCGACTTTCCGCTCCATCGAGGCGTCCAAAGCCTGATCGTCGATCTCAACTCCATCTACCGCAAGTTTCAGGCACTTTACGGCGCTGACAACGACCCGAACGGATTTCAATGGGTAATCGCCGACGACAGTGCGAATTCGGTTTATGGCTACTTGCGCAAAGGCCGCGACGGCTCGTTGCTGTTGGTCGTGAGCAACATGACGCCCGTTCCGCGGCAGGGCTATCGGCTTTGGGTTCCCAAATCAGGGCCTTGGCGAGAGCTCATCAACACCGACGCGTCCAGCTATGGGGGAAGCAATCTCGGGAATGGCGGCCGGGTCGAGGCGCAACCTTCCTTCGAGGGCGGGGAGCTCTTCCTCACTCTCCCGCCCTTGGCCGCGATCATTCTGGCTCCCGAATAGCCTCGCTTCTGACGGGCGCATCCGGGTGACGACCGTCTTTCCGCGGCAAGGGCACTACGCCAACGATCCGAAGGCGCTTGCCGCTTACCCTCCCGCGGATCTCCATGTAGGTGGAATCGGCGACCTTGTCACGATGAACCGCGCGGCGTTCGCGCCGCGCTGATTTGGGAGTTCCGACATGACGGCGACCGAGAAGCTGCATGACGCCGGCCAGAGCCGCGTCGCCGGTTCAACGCAGCGACGTCGCTTTGAGACTATTTCCGCTCGCGCTCATAGACGCTGAGGGCGTGCCGGCAAGAGGCGCTCAGCATCGCAGTTTTCCGGCTCAAGCAAGCGAGCATCCCTTCCCGGTCTTGCGCGAACTCGCCGCATAGGCGGCTGCTATCGCCTGCGCAGATTTGCTGCTGCGCGTAAAACAGGATGACCCCCCGGCACGATGGATTCAATTGCCGCACCTTTTGATTGAGGCAGAGAATGATCTTGCCTCGATCGGGAATGAACTCGCTGCACAGGCGATTGACATCGGGTTCGCAGGCGCTGCGCTCATCCGATGTTCCCTGATCCTGGGCAAAAGCGGTTATTGGGAGCACCAGCAAACATATAAGGACCAAGCGCGAGAAGTTTCTCATTGGGTTTCCTAAAAGCAATGCCAAGTGCAGCCCCACAACGCACTTGGCTGCGAGTTCGGCCGAGCGTCCGCCTGCACCTTAGGCCCACGCCATCCTTAACTTTCCCCGACCAACGCAGTTCCATCCGGACGCCGCGCTCGAAGCCGCCGCGATACGGCCACACCTATTCGTCACCGTGACAACAACGTGCCGAACTAAGAACGGACGACGGTGATGATCGACTTTTACAAGCAGAGCCTGCGGGCCGCGGCGGCGGTTCTGTGCGTGTCTCTTATGACTTCCGCATATGCCAGCGACCCGACAGTTGCAGGAGTTTGGCAGCAAATCGATCCAGGCAGCGGTTTCGTCGGCGGTTTGATCAGCTTCAAAGAAAAGAACGGATTGTGGGAAGGATACATCGTCAAGATGTATCCGAAGCCCGGCGACCCGGTGGATCCGGTCTGCTCCGGCTGCACCGATGACCGCAAAGACCAGCCGGTCCTGGGGATACGGCTCATCCAAAACGCGAAGCGCGACGGGCTAAGCTATGAAGGAGGCTCCATTCTCGATCCTCGGAACGGCTCCCAGTACAGCGTCGAGCTGATGCTAGCGCCCGATAACGAGACCCTCACGGTTCGCGGATATCTCGGGATAACGCTTCTCGGCCAGAGCCAGACATGGAAGCGGCTGCACGAAACGGACAGCGAGTATCCAAAGCCTAGCCCTCGGCCGGAAGTCCACGCAACGCCGGCAAAAAAGGATCATTCCGCGCCGAAACCCGCTCACGGACAGGGGGATGGCACCTAGACGGGCCGGTTTGCCGCGTTGTTGAGACTGCGCTGGGCCGTTCGGCCGGCAAACAGATTTTTCGGAGCCTGACGATGTCGGCAAAAGGGACTTTGCCCGACGCGGCTTCGCTGCGCGGTCCCGCGCCCAGCTCTCGCTCGGCAAAGCTCGCTCAGCTCTTCGTCGGATGGACTTCGCGTCATCCCCTTCAGATCATCATCGCTTTTGTCCTTCTGACCGCGTTCTCCGGCCTCTACGTCGTCCGGCATTTTTCTATCAACACCGACGTCAACGCCTTGATTTCGGCCGATCTCCCCTGGCGGCAACGTGAGCTGGCCTACGAGTCGGCTTTTCCGCAAAGCACGCAAGGGATCCTCGCGGTCGTCGACGCCCCCACGCCGGAACTGGCCGGCGCCGCCGCGACCGCCTTGGCCGATCAGCTGTCGCAACACGACGGACTTTTCCGCTCGATCGAGGAGCTTGGCGGGGGAAGCTTTTTTGAGCGCGAGGCGCTGCTATTCCTCGACATGACGGACCTCACCGCCACCCTAACCCAGCTTGAGGGGGCGAGTCCGAGCCTCGCGATATTGGCGGCGGATCCGAGCCTGCGGGGTTTGATTCAGGCATTCTCGCTGAGCCTTGGCGCCGCTCAGATGGGCATGTTCGACAACATGCCGCAAACGCTGAATCAACTTGCCGACACCGTCGAGAGCGCTCTGGCGGGACGCCCCACCAGCTTTTCGTGGAAGGAATTCCTGAATAGCGAGCGGGCGAAGCCCGGCGACAGGCGCCGGCTGATCTCAATCTGGCCGAAACTCGACTTCAGTACATTAGAGCCCGGCCGACAGGCGACGGCGGCGATCCGCGAGGCCGGCGAGCGAGCGAACCTCGCATCCGATTTTCATGCCCGGCTCAGACTGACCGGCCCCGTACCAATCGTCGACCAGGAATTCGCCACGCTTCAACAAGGCGCTTTGCTTAACGGAGTCATCACCGCGGCGCTTGTCCTTTTGATCTTGTGGCTGGCTCTACGCTCGTTCAAGATCGTGCTGGCTGTCTCGCTGACGTTGGGTGCCGGCCTCGCGATCACCGCGGCAATCGGACTGCTGATCGTCGGGGCGTTCAATCCGATCTCGCTCGCGTTCGCTGTTTTATGCGTTGGGCTGGGAGCCGATTTTGCGATCCAGTTCAGCGTCCGTTACCGGGCTGAGCGGCACACGTGTGGAGAGCTGCGAAAAGCCCTGGCGCTTACCGGCCTGAGCGTGGGACTTCCCCTGACATTGGCCGCGGCCTCCGCCGCAGCTGGTTTCATGTCGTTCTTGCCGACCCATTACATCGGCATGGCTGAGCTCGGTGTCATCGCTGGCTGTGGCATGGGAGTAGCCTATTTGGCCAGCATGCTCCTGCTGCCGGCCCTTCTTCAAATATTTGGTCCGCCTGCGGAGCCGCATCCGCTTGGCTTCGTCGCCATGGCGCCGGTGGATCGGTTCCTCGGACGCCATCGCATCGCGGTCGTGGTCACTACGATACTAGTGGTCATGGCCGGCGTGCCGCTGCTGCCGCATTTGCGGTTCGATTTTAACCCACTCGATCTGCGTAATCCCAATGAGGAGGCAATGGCGACTTACAGCGAGCTCAGCCAGGACCCCCTCATGAACGCCAATTTGATGGAGGTCCTCACCGCGTCACCGGACGCCGCCGCGGACGTCGCGAAGAGGCTTTCGGCGCTGCCGCAAGTCGGTCAAGCGAGGACGATTGACGTCTTCGTCCCTGAGGGCCAAGCCGGCAAGATTGCCGCCATTAGGAGCGCAGCCGACAGGCTCGACGGCGTCTTGAACCCATCCCAGCGCCCGGCGCCGCCAAGCGACGCAGACAATATCGCAGCGCTGAAGAGCGGGGCCGAGAACCTCTTGCTGTTGGCCAGGGCTGTGCCCGGTCCGGACGGCGATGCCGCAAGGCGTCTTTCTGTCGATCTCGACAAGCTTGCGACAGGGCCGCCGACCGTGCGGGCGTCGATGCAGACGGTGTTGACCCGACCGCTCGTCATGGACCTTGAAGCCCTTCGGCACGCCTTGCGGCCGCAAACCGTCAGCCGTGCAACTCTCCCCGAAGCCATTCGCCGCTCCTGGGTGAGCCCTGACGGGCGCGCGCGGGTGGAACTGGTTCCGAGAGCCGGGCACGAGTTCGCGGCACGCGAATTCGCCCGGGCCGTGATGCAGGCTGAGCCCACGGCAACGGGGCCGGCGATCGGTGAACTGGAATGGGGCGCCACGATCATCCACGCGTTCGTTCTGGCAGGCGCCTGCGCACTCGTATCGATTGCCGTGTTGCTTTGGATCGCCCTCCGAAGAGTGAGCGACGTGCTGCTGACGCTCGTGCCGCTCTTGGTGGCGGCTCTGGTCACGCTGGAGCTGTGCGCGCTCCTGAACTTTCCGCTGAACTATGCGAACATCATCGCGCTGCCGGTCCTGCTTGGCGTCGGCGTGGCGTTCAAGATCTACTATGTGATGGCTTGGCGGTCGGGACAGTCCGATTTCCTGCAATCTCCGCTAACGCGCGCTGTGCTTTTTAGCGCTCTCATGACCGCAACCGCATTCGGAAGCCTGTCCTTTTCCGGCCACCCCGGCACGGCAAGCATGGGCAAGCTGCTGGCCTTATCGCTCGCCTGCACGCTCGCCTCCGCCGCACTCTTCCAGCCTGCGCTCATGGGACAACCACGCCGGCCCGACTAAAAATGCGTAGTTCGCCCGGATCAATACGGAACAATTGCGGATAGCTTCTTGTTGAAGGCCATGCGAGCATTGTCGAACACGACCTACGATCAGCTGGTTCATTTCAACGCCGAGTCCTGTGGGTTTGGTCGTTGGAAGGTGCCACCGGGGCGGTCGGGGCGGGTTTTTCGCAATACCGTCCATTACTTATCCCACAAATTTATACTCAACAGACGCGGCACCCGCTCCGTGCGAGCGACGGGCTTTCGCCTCGCCGTTTACCCGACCGTGTTTCATCCGAAGCTGTTCTTGACCAGCGAATTCTTCGCGCGGTTCCTTGCCACGATCAACCTCGCAGGCAAGCGCGTCGCCGATGTCGGGACCGCAAGTGGCATATTGGCTGCAGCACGGGCAGGAGCGACGGATGTGGTCGCACTCGATATAGGCTGCCGAGGCGTTTGCGCCGCCGTATTGGGCCAATGGACGCTACGAGCCAGGAAAGAGTCGCACGCCGGGCCATCCGGCTGCCATTGGGGCGAATTGAACCGATGGTAGCGTGAGGAGGTTTGCTTGCGCTGCTCCGTTCCAGTCAAGAAAAGCCGTAACGTCCTTTGCATATTTCCGGCCTATGCGCCGTCCTTCGGCACCTTCGCTCACGCATTTGCATTTGTGCCCGGTGTACGCGCTTTCATGCCGCCCCAGGGCTTGCTGATCGTCGCTGCCTATTTGCCTGAGCGCTGGCGGGTCCGTTTCATTGATGAGAATATTGAGCGCGCCGGCAGCGCAGACTTTGCTTGGGCCGATGTTGTTTTCGTGGGCGGCATGCATATTCAGCTATCGCAAATTCGCGGTATCCAGCGCCGCGCCAAGTCGTGCGGCAAGCTGACGGTTCTCGGTGGCTCCGCCGTTTCGAGCAGCCCCGAGACCTATCCGGAGTTCGACTACCTGCACATCGGGGAAATCGGCGACGCGACTGACCGGCTGATCGCGGTTCTTGAGGACAGTGTCGAACCGCCGCCCGCCCAACGCCGGTTCGAGACGCAGGAACGGCTCCCCCTGTCGAGCTTTCCGCTTCCGCGCTACGATGCAGTGCCGCTTGCGCGCTATCTCATCGGCTCGCTCCAATTCTCCAGCGGCTGCCCATATCGGTGCGAATTCTGCGACATTCCAGCCCTCTATGGCCGGCAGCCGCGCTTCAAGTCGCCCGCGCAGCTTCTCGCCGAGCTCGACGCCTTCGTCTCCCAGTCAGGCCATCCGCCGGTAGTTTATCTGGTCGACGACAATTTTATCGGCAACCGCAAAGCGGCGCGCGATCTGTTGCCGCATCTGATCGATTGGCAGAAGCGGCGGGGATATCCGGTGCAGTTCGCCTGTGAGGCGACCTTGAACATCGCCAAGCAGATCGACATTCTCGCGCTTATGCGTGAGGCGGGCTTTCTCACGGTCTTCGTCGGGATCGAAACGCCTGAGCCTGACGTTTTGACGGGCATCGACAAAGCCCACAATGCGTCCTTGCCGATGCTGGAGGCCATCGAAACCCTGAACCGCCACGGACTCGAGGTGACCTCGGGCATCATCATGGGGCTCGATCTCGAGACGGTCGAATCGGAGGCCAGGCTGATCGAGTTCATCGACCGGTCGAAGATACCGATCTTCACTATCAACGTCCTGCAGGCTTTGCCGAAGACGCCCCTATGGGAGAGGCTGGCGCGAGAGGGCCGGCTGGTCACCGATCAGGATCTGGAATCGAATGTGAGATTCCTTCGCCCGCATGGCGAAGTGGTGGCGAGTTGGCGTCGCGTGATCGCGTATGCCTACGCGCCCGAGCGACTGTTCGCCCGCTTCCGCTACCAGATCGACGCGACCTATGCAAACCGATTGCGGTTGCCGGCAAAGGGCAAGGTCACGAAGATTAACCTGAAGCGCGCTTTAGTGCTTGCCTACAATATCATCTGGCGGATTGGAATCGTATCGGACTACCGAGCGGCGTTCTGGCGCGCGGCGTGGCACGCGCTACGCCGCGGCCAAATCGAGCCGATCCTTGGCATGGGCTTCGTCGCGTGGCATCTGATTCAGTTTACGCAGGAGGCGTTGGGCGGCCAGCAAAACGCCTCCTTCTACGCGGCGAAGCAATACTCGACGGAAGCTTGAGTAGGAAGTCCTGTAGTAGCCTGCTCCGTCCGGCGTTGTTGAAGTAGGTCGCGCGGACTTTTGAAGTGATCGGCGAGTCAGCGACGCCTGCGTTTGTTCGCGCCGCTACCGGAAAGTTGCCGCACAGGAGATTATTCCTCCAATAGAAGGCGGGGTCTTATCCGGCGCACGACGAAAGGTTTAAGCACCACCCACGTATTTCGCGCTCGCCCTGAATGACGGCCGTGGCGCGAACTCCGGTCCCTCCCCAGAGACCCCCGTAGGCTAGATGTCCGCCCCTTTTGAGACATCGCCTGTCCGGTACCGAGCCTATGAGGCTATGGCAGGCGCAGCTCATACAAGAGCATCGATTCGATGACGAAGGAACGCTCTACCACTAAGCGCGCGCGAAAGCCCGCTCCAATGATCAGCCGCCCGAACAGGTCGAGATCGGAATCCGAAGACACCATGAGGTAAAGGCGGCCATTAGGTTTGAGCCTGTCGCGCGCCTGTTTGAACAGACCAGCGACATCGCGATATTGCGGGCCGGCATGCCACCCGCTGTCGGCGAGATCCCGCGGCTCGCCGGCATGCTTCGGCGGACTTGACAGAATAACATCGAAAGTCGGGTCGGGCGGAATTTCGGAAAGAAGGTCCATGCAGGCGACAGCGATACGGTTGCCGAAGCCGTTCGCGTCCGCGTTCTCCCGCGCACAGAGCACGGCGTTCGGGTTGATGTCGACCGCCAGAACACTTTTGGCGCCGGCCCGCGCCGCCGCAAGGGCCATGACGCCGGAGCCAGTGCCGACATCCGCAACGCTCTTGCCGCTCAAATCCAGACCGTCGATGAATTCGGTGAAATACTCGCTGCTGAGAAAATAGCGAGGATGGAAAACTGTCGGTCGCACGCGAAGACGAAAGCCGGCCGCCCGGGTCGTCCGGATGTCCTTTCGGTTGAGAACCAGATGGTAGGACACCAAAAATATCGCGCGACGCATCAAGCGGCGGAATGGTCCATGGGTCGTTCCAGGCCGGTCGAGACCGGTCGCTGACGGGCTGCCGGACTCGTCCGAGACGTCCGAGTGCAACTGGGTCGTCTCGATACGACTTCGGTGAGGGACGGCTTTCAACCGCGCCCGCCGCTCAACGTTCCGCTGACGCCGCCGCGGCCAAACCGATCAAACACGCGCCGGCGAAGCGGTCGCATGATCTGTTCCTTCCATTTAGCTCGCAGACGGAGCGGGCGTTCCAACACGGGCTCGAGCGCGGTCCCGCGCCTAAAAAGTCCGCGCGAACGCGTGGCGGCCCAAACGATCGGCGATGCGCGGCGCAGCGCCCGGTCGGCCTCTTCCGACATGAAATGCGCGAGAACGGCGGGCGGTGGCGCGAAGACGTCGGGCATGGTCCGCGACAGACCCTCGTCTCCAAGAATGTTCCATCGGGAAAGGCCGCCCATGTGCGGCGATGAGAGGGCGAATACAACTTTGCCGATCCGAGCTTCGCGAACCGCGTAGGCGCATAGGGCGCAAGGCTCGATGTTCGAGTAGAGCGTGCAATCGTCGATGCTGATGCAGCCCAGCGCCCTCTGGGCCTTGGCGAGGGCGACCACTTCCGCGTGCCTGGTCACGTCCCCTTCCTGGGAGACGCGGTTCGTGGACTCGGCGATGATCCGGCCTTTTCGGGTCACGATTGCGGCGAAAGGGTAGCCGCCCCTTCGGGCGGATTCGAGGGCGACGTCGAAACAGCGCTGCATCGCCTGTTGGTCGTCCACTGGATCATCCATGCGGCTCGGACCTCACAAGTCATTTCGGTGTGACAAGGACAGGATCTACAAGGCTTCGCACGGGCTCTGCCGGCCATGTGCGGCGCCACACCGCCGTTAAACATCGTCAGGCGCACTTGTGTTCCACGTTGGCGCGACGCTCCCGTTTGGCCAGCGGCTCCTCTTCCACGCCCTCACCCATTCTACGAGTGCGCCTCGATCCTCGTCACCACCAATCTCGCTTTCGAATGCTACGCGCATTTGGAGATCCGCAAATGACCGTCGCGGCGCGAATCGGCTCCAGAGATTCACCCCACCCTTCTCAATGATGTAACACAATTCTACTCTGCTTTTGCGACGTGCGTTCGCCCTTCTGCTGCACGAACTGGATCGCCTCATCCTTGACCTGCTGCCGGGCGTCGCCGCGCCGCTGGCCGGTGTATAGCATGAGCGCCATCGCCAGATACGCGCGGCTGCCGAGCGGGTGCGTCTCGGCGAACCGCTACACATGCTCCATCCCCAGGTCGTGTAGCCCTCCGGGTTTTTCGATTTCAGCGGCTTGACTTGTGAGGCCGGGTTCTCCTTCGCGAGCTTGTGCGGGATCGCCCAATTGAAGATCGCGAGCAACGCCTCGTGGCCTTTCAAGGCTTCGGGCTTGGCGCGCCTTCGGTCCAGGACGAGTTGCACGTGCTCCCGCCCAAACTTATCCAGCGGGCAGTCGCCGAGCACCCGACCCGACGGCAGCTTTTCCCGGCAGATGTCCTCCAGGTGCTTGCGGGCCGCGTGTACTTCGTCCCGGCCGACAGCTGCGTCTCCTCGCAGAGGAAGGCGAAATAGTGCGCGCATAAGGCCCGTAGGCTTCCTGGGATGGCTTTGCCCGAGGATTCTTGGGGTTTGGGTTTGTCAATGGCGCCACGATTTTCCTCAAAGGTGACGCCGCAAAATTCCCCAGTCTGGCGGGTCGGCGATCAGCCGTGGGCGTAGTCGGCGCCTCCGTTCTTTGGCGGTCGGCCGCGACGTTTCAAGGTCGATGCAATGGTCTATGAGCACGTGCGTGAGCAGGTCGAAGCCAGCTTCGTCGATCTCGGCGAACGAGAGCTCAAAAACATCGCTCGACCCGTGCGCCTATCGTGTGGCCATCGACCACCCCGCGACAGCAAATTCGGCTGCAACAAAGCTCGGATTGGCGGCCGCAACCCAAGACAGGCCCTCGATTGCGGTCTTGCCATTTCAAAACATTAGTGGCGCCCCAGAGCAGGACTAATTTCGCCGACGCATCTCCGAGGACATATAACGGCCTTGTCGAAACTGTCTCAGCTCTTCGTCATCGCCCGCAACTCCTCATCCGAAATTGCCCGCCGCCTATTGGGCTCTGATCTTCGCTAATCTGTAGATGCGGCGCTATCACGACGCTATCCGCGTGGGGGAGTCCGCGATTGCCAACAACCCCAACGACGCTGAGGCCTCCAACGGGCTCGGCGTGGTGCTGCATTACGGCGGCCGCTCGGCGTAGGCGGCTACCCTATTTCGAGCGAGCGATGGCGCTGAATCCTTTCTGTCCCGGAATGTGCCTGCACTTTCAAGGATAGGTCTACTATCAATTGCAACGATACGAGGAAGCCGAAAACGTCCTCATGCGGCGGATCTTCCGCACCCGAGACAGACGCCTCTCGTGTGCTCCTAGCCGCCACCTATGGCCAGATGGGCCGCCTCGACGAGGCGCGTGAACAGTGGCGGGAGGTCATTCGGGTCAACCCCGCCTATTCTGTGGGACACGGGCGCAAGGTGCTGCCCTATAAGAACCCAGCCGACCTCGAGACCGTCGTTGATGGGCTCAAAAAGGCGGGCTCGGTTGAATAGGTTGGCCTGACAACTGGCAGCGACGACTGTGGCGAGACAGTCGGCGCTAAACTAGCGGAAAAATTACGGCGCAGCGCGCGTCTACCAAGCAGGTCACAGCGCGCGATCAAAAACCAGCTGAAGCAGATCCAATTGTGACACCCGCCACGTCGACTCCCGCCGTCGGCTGTGCGCAAAACCGGTCGTTTCCCCGAGCGCTCGAACGACGTCCTGGCAACCTTCGCCGCTCAGATTCCCTTGACGTCGTCGGCACCAGCGTCAGGCCCTACCAGAAGGCGTCCTTGGTAGCGGTGAAGGGGTGGGGCGGCGGGATGGTCTTCTCGTGCGCCTCGAGCGAGCGGCCGACGCATGGAGACCAAGGGGATCAGAGCCAATGGTTTGTTGACCAATGATTGTTGCCAATCAACGCGATGCTATCCGATGAGGTGCTGGGCCAGTAGTGATTCTCGGTCACCCTGACTGTATCGGACCTCGCCTGGACGCTGCCAAAGGCTTCCTGAGCGTAGCCATAGGAACCCGGGACTTCGTCCGTGAACATCCCAATCGATTGGGCGGATGAGAGGCCGGCAGCCAAGCCGTTTTGATAGGTCGCACTGGCATTCTGGAACACGACAGGCGAGTTGAGAAAATTGCTCAAGAGCGGTTGCGATGCGTGGTTGCCGCTGATCCATTCGGGCGTTTCGACAACGAATTCGGCGCTGTTGCCTTTCAGGCTGGTCCCGCTTGGCGCCGTCAGGCTGGAGTCGTAGATTTTGCCGGTTGTTACATCGTCGAAGACAAACGACGCTTTTGTAGCACCAACGCCAGCAGTCTCGACCGTGACCTTTATCGTATCGCCCGGGTTTACACGGAAGGACGAAGCAGCTATGCTGCTGGATCCGGTCGGATACCATTCGTCAAATGCCGAACAACTGATCCTGGTTCCGCCGTGGACGGATGTCTGGACTGTCTCCAAAATGCCAGCCTGGCATACATCCGCAGAATTGTAACCGTCGAGTCCGACCCACTCGGAGACATCTGACGTGGTGACGCCCTTGATCGGGACCTGCGAGACGGTGGGCACCACCCACTCGGCCGAGACGGTGCTGAAACTTTCGCGCGAGGCGGCCGTCAGAACGGCGCCGGACCAGTTAGTCGAGGCGATGTTCGTCGATGTTGTCATGGCCTATCAGTTCCCATGTTCGGTTGGAGCGTAACTCGATCTTCAAACCAGCTCACCACCCAATTTTGAGGTTCATCGCGCGGCTACCTTCCTCGCCGCTTCGTCTCCGATGACGGCGCTGGCCTTGGCGACCTTCATCCTCATCCCCGGGCTGCCCGCTTGTTGTGGACTCGACCGCTTGGCGGGGCGCCGCGCCGAACACAGTCCCGCTCGGCATGGCCCGTCGACAGTGCAGGACGATCAGTTAGGATCTACTTTTACGGACCGAAGAATTTTTATAATCATGCATTTGAGCCCTCCCCCAGGTTGGCTGGCCCGGTTCCTTCCATACTCGGCTTCGTCGGCTATAGATCGTAGCGCAAGGCCGTTATCGACGACCGCTTAACGTCGCGCCAGCCGGTGTGTCGGTGCGACGCTCCGCCCGTCGACCGCTTCCGGATCAAGCGGGACTGCCTCTCGCCTCCAGCGCCCTGGCGTCGATCGCTGCGCTTGCCAGGATGTCGTCGGCCATGTCGTCGTGGAAATTTTTTGCATCGACATAGGGAGACGCAAGGACCAGCTTGGCGATGACGCCTTCGGCAGTGCGAGCAGGCATCGAAATGATTCGACGCCATAGCTCACTTTGCCCGTTTATGAGCGCGATGACCTTTTCTGCGGCCGAGCCTTTGTCGCGCGCGGCATCATCCGCTACGCTGGCGGCGGATTGAATCAGAGCTTCGTACTTGCGCGCCTTCCTGATAAGGTCGAGGAGTTCTTTATCAGGCGAGGTGGCAGATCGAGCCCGAAGCAAAGTCGCCGCGCTTGCGTCAGGTTTCGCCGTAGAACGATAAGCAACTGCAGGACTTGCGATTGTCATTGCAATAGCCTTTGCGAAGACCACCGCCTGGCTAAGTGGAGCGCATCGGCAACAATGAGAGCTTCGTCAGGGCGACGTCACTCCAATCCGTCGCCAGCATTGGGTGGCCGGCGGTGGACCATGCCAATTGCTCGCCTCCAGACAGACTATGTGTTTCGGACAGGCAATAACCAGCACATCCAATCGCAAATCGCTGTGACGGCTGTCACACTCCGCCAGTGCGCCGGCGTCCGGCCGGCATGGGTTGTCCCGTGATCTGATCGTTCGTGCGTTAAATTGGAGCTGGGCATCGTCCTAACTTTAAACTTATCACTTCCCTAGTTAGGTTTTCAAAGTCGCGCAAAATGAGCAACAGCCGTTTTCGGTTTACCGCTGATTAGGACATTGTATTTTGATTTCATTTTGGTCGCGTTTATGGTGCAACAAATGAGTACCATTGCCAATCGAGTTCGTCTAACTGAAAGACCTATCGCCTTGGCAATATCTGCGACTGAGTAATCTCCAGGCCCATTCTTTTCTAGCCACAGCAATATGCGACCAGGAGTGCTATTTGACCTAACGCCGCTGATTCTCATGTGAAACAAGAGTTGTTCAATTTCACAGTCTGGATTTATCGTCTCGGTTTGCATTTTTGATAACGTTCGGTTGTCGCGATATAGTTCATCACGAAGATCGGGGTCCCCAATCTGCACCGTGCTGCGATTTTAACCCTAGGGTCGCCCACCCGCAGTGGCTCAAATTAGAACCAATTTTGGGAAGGTGTCCAGTAAAATGTTAACCCCCTTTAGTTCGCCAGTCGACGCCACCATGACCGGCACAGCTCGCGGCCTTGCGCCCGCGCACAAGGTGTCATTAGGCGTTCAATTTTGACCCCCAGCCTTGGCATAGTAAGCTATTGAATCCAAACGTTAATTCGGCGTACAGCTGGGGTCACGGTTGGACGCCGATTAATGAGACCGCGCAAATTCTCTTTGCTGTGACCCCCGGCATTCATCCAGTCGGGGCTAGAGTCTCGGGTTGAGAATGGCGCAGGAGCGCCGGCGGAGCAACGGGCGATCGGCGGAGCTGGTCCGGGGTTGCGCAGCCGATCGCTCGTTGCGGTGAAGGCTCCCGCGAAGGCCGCGGGGGTGAGATAACCGAGGGCTGAGTGGGGGCGCTTCTGATTGTATGCAGCGGTCCATCGCGCCAGCGCCGATCGGGCGTGATCGAGATCGTAGAAGATCGTCTCATTGAGCAGTTGGTCACGCATGCGGCCGTTGAACGCTTCGCAGATCCCGTTCTGCATCGGTTTTCCGGGGGCAATGAAATGCCAAGCGGTCCGACTGCTTTGAGCCCAGGCGAGCATCGCGTTGGAGGTGAACTCGGTTCCGTGGTCAGAGATGATCAGATCGGGTTTGCCACGCCGGGCGATGATGGCGTCAAGCTCGCGCGCCACCCTCCGGCCGGAGATTGAGGTGTCGGCAATCGCCGCCAGGCATTCCTTGGTGACGTCGTCGATCACGTTGAGGATGCGGAAGCGCCGCCCGTTCGAAAGCTGATCGTGGACGAAGTCGACCGACCAGCGGGCGTTCGGCCTTGCCTCGACCAGGATCGGCGCCCGCATGCCCGTCGCCCGCTTGCGGCTCTTGCGCTTGCGGACGGTCAGGCCCTCCTCGCGGTAAAGCCGCTGCGTCTTCTTTCGATTCAAAACGTGGCCCTCGGCGCGCAGCAGAATGTGCAGCCGGCGATAACCGAACCGGCGCTGCTCGGCCGCCAGCTCCCGCAGGCGGCCGCGCAAGGCGTCATCTCGCGGTCGACGCGATCGATAACGGACGGTCTTGCGATCGGCCTTGATCAGGCGGCACGCCCGGCGCTCGCTCATCTCGCAGGCGGATACGAGACGGGCGACAGCCTCGCGCTTGGCGGCGGGCGTCAGAATTTTTTTGTGTCATGAGGTCTTTCAGCGCGGCATTGTCGAGCATGGCGTCGGCCAGAAGCCGCTTCAGCCTGGCGTTCTCGTCCTCAAGCTGCTTGAGCCGCTTGGCCTCGGACACCTCCATCCCGCCAAACTTAGCCTTCCAACCGTAGAACGTCGCCGTGCTGATCCCGTGCTTGCGGCACACCTCCGCGGTCGAAACCCCGGCCTCCTGCTCGCGTAGCACCGCAATGATCTGCTCTTCCGTGAACCTCGATCGCTTCATCGTCCGGTCCTTCCTTCAGGCCGGACTCTAGCTTCCCCTGGAGGAAATAACGGGGATCACAGCATCTTGTTATGCCAAAGGGTTACATATTGATCTGGGTGGGGCCAAAATTCGATGCCGATTTATAAATTAACCCCTTAGAGTCGAATTAACCCCCGAGGCTGAGTCGTTGATTGATCTCTTGTGCTCGCCGCAATGGCCGTAATGCGAAGTGTTTCAAAGTCGCTGTTTCCATTGGAACCAGCACCTTAGCAATTGACCTTGCTAAAACGCTTATTCGCTGGTGATCGCAAGTTTACAGGGATTCATCAGGTGACCACTCAATATTTCTCTCGCGCGGGTGCGAGATCTTATTGGTAACTCGATTTCCGAGTTTTTCAACAATATTCGCGTCAAGCGGCCGTCGCGGATCGCGGGCAGAGCGGTCATATTCGGCGGGCGCTGGAACAGGCTTTGGGCTAAGGCTAGGGCATTGTCATGTCTGGACGCGCCCGCTGATCAAGGGTTATTTTTCGGCGTTGCGTTGGTCGCGAGTGCGGTCATGTCTTCGGCCTTTCGCGCGGACGATTGGATCCGCTGGCCTGATGTTGTCCGCTGATCCGTTGCCCCGATCAGAGCAGCGCGCTTGACTGCGCGGACAATGCCGCGGGCTTCAGGATCAATCCGTTTTCCTGCGCATCACCTCTCAGTCACCCTCGACTCTTGTGCCGCCTCGGCTCTTGGTGAGCCCGGCCGCGAGCTCTACCGATACTCCTTACGCCGGAACTTCCCGATAGACCGTCTTGCCCCGCAGGAGTGCGAAGGCGATGCGCGCCATCTTGTTGGCGAGAGCCACAGCGACGAGTTTGAAGGGTTTCTTCTCGATCAGCTTCTTCGCCCACATCCGCAGCGGATCGGTGTGCGGCTTGCGGTGAAACAGCACCGCAAGCGCACCCACGACAAGCAGTTTGCGCAAATAGCGATTGCGCCCGAGCTTTGGCTTGCCGCCCGATGAGTTCTGCTTGGGCGTCAGTCCGAGAAAGGCGGCGAACTCGCGCGGGCCAGCGAAACTGGACGTATCCTGAATGGTCGCCGCCATCGCCGAGGCGGTGATCGGGCCGAAGCCGGGGATGCTCATCAAGCGACGCGCCGTTTCGTCCTTCTGCGCCAGCTTTGCTAGGATGCGATCGAGCCGTGCAATCGCTTCGTCGAGGTTCCGTAGTTGCACCAGCAGCGGCGCGAGCGCCTCGCACACTTCAAATGGGATTGTCTCGTCGCAGGCCTCGATCAGCTCGGCCAGTTCGCGGGCGGATCTCAGCCCTTTCGGAGCGATGACGCCGACCTCGGTTAAGTGGCCGCGCAGCCCATTGAGCAGCTGCCTGCGTTGCGTGACCAGCATCTCCCGCGCCTTGTGACGCATCAACGCCGCCTGGTTCTCACGCGAGCGCACGCCGACAAACCGCATCGAAGGCCGGGTCACCGCCTCGCAGATCGCCGCCGCGTCCGATGCGTCGTTCTTCTGCCGGCGAATATAGGGCTTTACATAAGCCGGAGGCATGATCCGCGCCTCATGGCCGAGCGTGATCAGCTCGCGCGCCCAATGATGCGCCGACCCGCCGGCTTCACGGCAGCTTGTGCGCCTGATCGCCTTGGCGACCACAACGCGCCCTGAAGCATCAACGCCGCGAACTTGAAAGACGTGCTTGGCCAGATCGAGCCCAACGGTCGTGACAGACGACAAATCAGTGATAGACTTTCCCGTGGACGGCGCTCCTTCCGTTGCTCTAACGACAACCATTTTGGCACGGTCCTTCATTGAGCCAGACGCCGCGCGGGTGCCGTTCACACCATCACATCAACCGTTTTTACTGCTCTTTACTTGCCTCACCGCCCGCCCGGCTCGGATTCAATAAATTCAATGGCTTAGGAAGTCGGCAAGACGCGGCGAGGGAGCCTCTTCATGCCGTCGCGACCACTCACCGCATCCCGGCCAATCGGCAAGCTTCATGGATCAGACCCGCGATTGCTGCAACGATGCGCGCTCCCCTATGCGGAAGGGCCGTAAATAACAGGGCCAGCCACGACGCCCGCTCTGTGGCTGATATTGCGTCCGCCTCGCCTACTGGCGGGCGGTTGTGCCGCCATCGATCACAAGCACCGCGCCCTGACAATAGCTCGCCTCGTCGGAAGCAAGGAAGAGGCAGCCATAGGCCATCT